>Ga0247810_10000119_pt1 | contig 128290 bp, 116 predicted proteins | sample UWRJL119311C1_FD_179918 | JGI IMG/M metagenome (GOLD analysis project Ga0247810, IMG submission 179918) | Plant litter microbial communities from Arlington Agricultural Research Station in Wisconsin, United States - UWRJ-L119-311C-1 | ecosystem: Environmental > Terrestrial > Plant litter >... | reverse complement strand
AGCCCACATCTGTTTCTTGACATCTTGTATGTCGAGCAATCTTTTCAGATATTGCCATGAGACAGTTTCTGAAATATCCAGATATTCAAAAAGACCTCGATATTGGGAGGCAAATTTTAGGCAGTTCCAGACCTCGGCCTTGTTAAAGATCAGTGGGAAAGTTGTTTGCAGGCTCCTAGCACAATCCTCTATTAAATTATCATTGACAGGCTTATTAAAAAGATTACAAAGTCTAATTATTTCATCCCCAATCTCCCAAAATAGGACGTTAAATTTCAGGTTTAGTAGATAGTTAAGTTGTATTTGAAACTCCGAAACTTTATTTATAATATCAAGAACAGTTTCATTGTGGACTGAATTTGTAACCGAGCTAAAATCTTTTAAAGGCTCGAACAGGCGACGGAAACTATCGCGCTCATCTCCTTTAAAATACAGTTCGATTGTTTCTAGTTGGAATGATTTTGATCTTGAAAATCTATAATCCTGTTTCGCGTCACCCACTTTTATTGTCTCAAACAGTTTCCCTAATGAAATTTTCTTTTCCAAGTCTAATGGGCTCAAAGATTCAATATGTGCAATTTTGTTAACTAATTCCCAAGAAGTGTTCTTATCAAGGCTTAAGAAAATTGGGATATATCTCCAGTTTGTAACTGCTGCAATATTCACTATTGTAGTATAGCTGCATTTTTGAGCAAGTCCCCTCATTATAGAAAGATTTGGAACGCTAAAATAATTCCCCAACACGGGAGACAGATATTTGGCAACCTTGTTTATGAAGTTGCCATTATCATTCTTTGCCTCTAGATCATTGTTGATCAAGCTTCCTACATTCCAGAATAAAACGTTTACCCCAAAATTAATCTGGTTCAACAGTTCCCATTGCCTGATTTCAACCTTATTTTTTAAATTGTCGAAGATCAGATCATCGAAGCGTGGCTTTGTAGTTTTTTTTACAGGCATAAAAGAAATATTTTTCATTGCCAGATGCTTACATCTGGCCGACAACTGTTTTTAAATGCGTCTTTTTTGCCATTCTAGTATAGGAAGAATAATCCGATTAAGCATATTTAAAAATGCACAGACTAATTCCACGTTAAGTCATATATAAGGCCAGTAATTACGAGTACTGCAACAAGGGATTTTCGTAATTCCTTCATTTAACTTGAAATAGAGGGTTAATTATTAGATCATTTCTGCTTAAATATCGATTTTTTACTTTAAAAATTCACCTTTTTCTAAAAAAAATTGATACACCAATTTTCCATGATTAATTCGCCATGGATTTGAATTTAGTTGCCTTGTTTATGGAATAAATACGGATTTAAGAAAAATATTGTCATGCCCAATTACGAACTGACGGCTAAATGATTTCATATTTGTGCATCGGCGCCAAATTCTATTAACTTCGTGGTGTTCGCCCTTAAGGAAAAGGATTTCTCTAAAGTCAAATGGACTACTTTAACAACCTTTGACTAAGCAATAGCTTTGTGTTCTTTGGTGAAAACGAACATCGAGCACAAATACACTAAGGTTTCTGCTAAAACCTTATACATCAAATATATTAAAACCTCAAACCTTCTTTAAAGTAAGCTAAGACACCCTTTACCTAGGTAACACCTACCTAATACCTAGCTTATAGCTACCTCGAAGCTACCTCATAGCTACATCACACTAAATTGCCTTACACTACACATCGACATCATAAAATACACTAAGCCCCTTTAACACACACCAAGCTTTGGCTTTAAGCTGTAAAAACAATGAGGGAAACAGCCCGGATAACTACCAGGCCTTGGACTTCCCGACTTCCCCCTTGCTGCTATAAGCATCAAAACTGGCAAGGGAGACTGCTTCGTGCCTCGCAGAAACGAGGAAGTTAGCCCAGAAAATCTTAACTTAATGACACTGCCCAAAGGGATGCCCTTGGAACGGACTTCCCGACTTCCCGACTTTTTTAGGCGCAAGCTTTGGTCTTTAGCTTTATACATCACCACCAGCTATGCATCCAAACCATGAACCATGAACCAAATGCTATGAAAACATTGAGGGGAACGGACTTCCCGACTTCCCGACTTTTTTAGGCGCAAGCTTTGGTCTTTAGCTTTATACATCACCACCAGCTATGCATCCAAACCATGAACCATGAACTATGAACCAAATGCTATAAAAACATTGAGGGAAACGGACTCTCGGACTTCCCGACTTCCATACTTTTTTAGGCGCAAGCTTTAGTCATTAGCTTCATACATCACCACCAGCTATGCATCCAAACCATGAACCATGAACTATGAACCAAATGCTATAAAAACATTGAGGGGAACGGACTCTCGGACTTCCCGACTTCCCGACTTTTTTAGGCGCAAGCTTTGGTCTTTAGCTTTATACATCACCACCAGCTATGCATCCAAACCATGAACCATGAACTATGAACCAAATACTATGAACATTGAGGGGAACGGACTTCCCAACTTCCCGACTTTTTTAAATAACTTTGTACAACCATACATAAAACAGATGAGCGAACAGAACGAAAAATTTAAAGTAAATGTAAATACAGAAATTGGCCGATTACGAAAGCTTTTGATCCATAGCCCTGATAGCGGATTGGGTAAAGTAGTGCCTTCAAAAGCGCAAGATTGGCTTTTCGAAGACATCGTGCACTTAGATACTATCCGTAAAGACGAATACGATTATTATATCAAGTTGTTAATGTACTTCTTAGATCCGGCCAAGATAAAGGGAAAGTTAGCCGACATAGATTCTGAAGAAGCAGACAGGGCATTTTTCAAACCTGATAGCAAAGACTTCCATGCCTCCGAGCATGTAATAGAACTACAACAATTACTTGGCGATATTTTAGAGAATACGTCAATTAAAAAGAAATTAAGCGCTTCGGTGTGTGCCATCGAAGGTTGTACCTACAAGCTTCAGTTGCAGCTAATTGATACAGAGCCAAAAGAATTGGCAAAAACATTAATCTCAGGCTCTTTACCAGATGGAAGGATGATCTTCTCTCCTATTCCGAATTTAATTTTCACACGAGATGTGGGTACCACCATTAACGACTATGTTTTATTGAACAAACCTGCGAAAAAAGCAAGAGTTCGTGAAAGTTTGTTGATGCGGTATATTTTCTTCAATCATGACTTATTTGAAAATTATAGAGACCATATTTTAGAAATTCCAGATGGTGAACATCATTTTTTACGCCCGGGAGAAGAGCTTGAAAACAGAACAACCCTGGAAGGTGGGGATGTAATGATGGTGAGCAAAAACCACGTTTTAATAGGCTGTAGCGAACGTACCTCTCCATATGGTGCAAATGAAGCCATGAAATTATTGTTCGAAAACAATGTGATTGAAAAGGTAACCGTGGTAAGGATCCCTAACAAACGCGATTTTATGCACCTTGATACCGTATTTACACAGGTAAAGAGAAATGTTTGGGTACTCTTGCATTCGATCGCCCATGTGGAAGAGAACAAATACAAAAATCCTATTGATTTCTTGGTTCAGCCCGAACCGAAAGAACAAACTGAGATCATCCAATTTTATAAGGACAAAAGTCACCCAAAACACTTTGAAAGCATGGAACAGCTTTTCGAAGATATCAGTAAAAATGATCTTAAAAGCACTGAGCCTACAAAATTTATCTACAGCGGAAGTGGCGTTTTCCCATTTGATGCACGTGAGCAATGGACAGATTCATGTAACCTTTTGGCCATTAAAGAAGGCGTGGTTTTGGGATACGACCGCAATGATAAAACCGTTGAAGCTTTCAAAAACAATGGGTTCAATGTTGTTAAAGTTAAAGACCTGATCAACGATCTGGAGAGCGGCAAAGCAAATGCTGATGAAATTACAGATACACTAATTTTAATGCCATCAGCCGAACTATCTAGGGCCAGAGGCGGATTTCATTGCATGAGCTTACCGATTTTAAGGGATGATTTAGTTCATTAGTCAATGGTTCATTTGACATGATGTATATCCTTCGAACAGTTTAATGATATAGGGTTCATTTATTACTGGTTTGTTCATTGGCATCAGGTAAATCATTTGAACAAATGACACTAATCAACTATTGATACAAATGAACTATTGACACCAATGAACTAATGACACCAATGAACTAATGAACAAATAAACCTACCATGCAAGCAACCAACCATATCCTAATGATCCGCCCAGTTAACTTCAAATTTAACGAACAAACGGCAGGCAATAATAAATTTCAACAGGAAAGCATACAGCAAAACGTACACGATAAAGCATTAAAGGAATTTGATGACTTTGTTGACGTACTAAGAAAAAACGGAGTTGATGTAACCATTATTGATGATACTTTGCAACCAGAAACTCCTGATTCTATTTTCCCCAACAATTGGGTTTCCTTTCACAATGATGGAGAAGTAGTCCTTTATCCCATGTTTTCTGAAAACAGACGTGCAGAGCGAAGGCATGATATCTTGGAGAGTATTGGTGAAAGATTTAAAGTAGAAAAAGTAACTGATCTGAGTACCCATGAAGCGCAGGATATATTTCTTGAAGGTACGGGTAGCTTAGTTTTAGATCGGGACCATAAAATTGCCTATGCCTGCTTATCATTCAGAACCAATGAGATTGCACTCGAGAAATTCTGTCAGGCTACTGGTTATACCCCCGTGGTTTTCAATGCAGTCGACTCAACAGACTACCCAATTTATCATACCAATGTGATGATGTGTATTGGAGATCAATTTGCCGTGATCTGTACAGACTCTATTCCCGATGTGATCGAAAAAGAAAATGTACTAAAAAGCTTAACCAGTCATAAAAAGGAAATCATAACGATCAGCTTTGAGCAGATGAACAAATTTGCAGGCAATATGCTTCAGGTTAAAAATGACAAGAATGAAAACCTACTGGTTATGTCAGAACAAGCGTATTTATCTCTAAATGAAGACCAGGTAACTGCTTTATCTAAGTTTGCCAAACTGGTTTACGCACCATTATACACCATTGAAAGTAACGGGGGTGGAAGCGCAAGATGCATGCTTGCCGAGGTACATTTACCCGCTAAAGCATAAAAAAAGCTTACTAATAAAAAAGCAATAACGCTTAACAAGCTAAATTATTTGTCTCTACAATGAAAAAAATCATCTTACTAATCTTGATTGCTTTTTCTTACAATCAATTATCCGCACAGCTATTTGGCAGGCACTATGATCCAGGACATTTTTACACCAACGATGGTAAAAAAATAAACGGACTAATCAGTTTCAACAAATTTTCAGACTACTTTTTTTACAAAGAGAACGAAAAAGCTGAAAGTAATAAATTCAAGGCCGCTGATGTGAAAGCTTTAGTTGTTATTGAAACTACCAAGAATAGTGGTTTAGGAGGGTTAATCAAAAAGAAACCTACAGGTCCAGAAACCGTTATCGATAGTTTTGTAGTAAAATCGATCGCAGAGCCAGGAAAGTATCTTTATTTTGCCAAGGTTATCTGCGAGGTATCGGCCTCTAAACTTTACCATAAATTATTGGCCCCAGTTGGCGGAGCACCTACAATGTCAGTTGGCGTCGCTCCAAATATGGGTTCGAGAGGCAGTCAACCAGCATTTCATAATACTTACACTTGGTATGCAGGCAGTGCTTATCCTGGAGGTTACAATACCTATTATGAAAAAGATGGAGTCACCTATTTGGTTACTAAAAGCAACTATAAAACCATACTCGCAACAGCTTTTGCCGATGTACCTGCTACAGTTGCACAGTTAAATGACAGCAAGTTTAAAGAAATCGAAAAAATCATCCAGTCCTACATTACCGCAAAAACAGGAGCTGATCCAAATAAGAGCAGATAACCATTCGCAATTGGTAGTGGATAGTAAAAACGTTTCAAATAAATATCAACGTTAAACTATTCAGGATTTTAACTCCATTAAAAAAACAGCACAAAACTTGTTAAAAGTTGTTGTAGGTAATTAATTAGCTGGTTTATGATAGACCGTTGGATTTGGTTTCTTTGATGAGCGTAAAAATATTTTTATTAACGGCTATTTCTCAATTTAAAATTACATTTTTGCAAAAATTATTTGAACTAAATGCAGAGTTACTCCGAATTTCTTGATCTAAGTGTTGGTTTCCCACAAGAGGGCTACAGCGTTATAGACGATGAATTATATTTTCAGGATCTAAATTTAATGGAAATGATAGAGACCTATGGTACGCCATTGCGTTTCACTTATCTACCGATGATTAGCAAGAAAATACAACAGGCAAAACTGTTGTTTCAAACCGCAATTATCAAGAACAACTATCGTGGCGATTATAAATATTGCTATTGTACCAAGAGTTCACATTTTCGTCACATTGTGGAAGAAGCCCTTAAAAATGGGATCCACTTAGAAACCTCATCAGCATTTGATATGCCTATGATTGAGGCGCTAGAGAAAAAAGGTGCCCTTACCAAGGATATTACCGTAATCTGCAATGGTTTTAAGACCTACCAATACAAACAATATATCATTGATATGTTGCATGATGGGTATAAAAATATCATCCCTGTGTTAGACAACAAGGAAGAATTTAACCTTTATGATGACGAGATTGAGATGGATACGCCATGCAATCTGGGCATTAGAATTGCGGCAGAAGAGCAACCAGATTCACAGTTTTATACTTCACGTTTAGGGGTTAGATTAGAAGACGTAATTGACTTCTATAACAGCAAAATTGCGGCAAACCCTAACTTCAGGGTTAAATTATTGCACTTTTTTATCAACTCCGGAATTACCGACTCTCCATATTATTGGAATGAACTGGAGAAATATGTTACCCTTTACTGCAAATTCAAAAAGATAAATCCAGAGTTGGATACCCTTGATATTGGTGGCGGTATGCCATTTAAAGATAGCTTGGTTTTTGATTTCGATTACGAATACATGGTAAATGAGATTGTAAAAAGGATCAAGGAAATTTGTGCAGAGCATGATGTAATTGAACCTGATATCATTACCGAATTCGGAAAGTATACCGTTGCAGAAGCATCAGGTATTTTATATAAAGTTTTAGGTCGTAAACAACAGAACGATCGTGAGAAGTGGTTAATGTTAGATGGTTCTTTCATTACTAACCTACCAGATGTCTGGGCATTAAATCAAAAATATATATTACTGCCAATCAATAACTGGGATTCGGAATACGAACGCGTAAACTTGGGCGGGATCACTTGTGATGGCCAGGACTATTATAACCAGGAAGCACACATGAACAGTGTATTTATGCCTAAAACGCGTAAAGTACAATACCTGGGTTTCTTTAATACTGGTGCCTATCAAGAAGTATTAAGTGGTTATGGCGGGATCCATCATTGTCTGCTCCCTAGTCCAAAACATGTAATTATCAGGAGAAACCGTGATGAGACCTTTAATTTTGAGGTATTTGGTGAAGAACAGAATAGTAAACAGGTATTAAAAATCCTAGGATATAGTTAATCCAGAAAAGATCCTCAAGTCTTTAACAGACCCGAGACAAAATATTAACTAAAAACAAAATCCCATTCTTTAGAACGGGATTTTTTGTTTGAATACGATTTAATATTAGCGTGAACTCAAGTTAAGAAACGCCTTAATTATGTTACTATAAATGAACCAATGCTGCCCCGCTGACTCCCTAAATCTATATCATACACCTGTATTTCCCAAGTTATGACCGTCTTTTAAACAGCTAATCTATTGACCATCAGCTATTGACTATTGACCCATGAACCCAAACCATGAACCATCAACTATGATCTATTAACCAACGTTAATATTAATATTCCAAAGGAACAATAGGCTCTTTTTTAGTGGTTGACATGATCATCATCGTTTGGAAAGTTTTTACTACAGAGATTTTACTGATCTTATCCATAATTAAACGTTCATAAGCTTTGATATCATTTACATAAACCTTCAATAAGAAATCTGCCTGTCCAGTTACATGGTGGCACTCTGTGATTTCGTTGATCTGATTTACTTCGTCCAAAAAGATCTGAATGGTATTATTTTTATGAAAGTCTAGCTGAACCTGTATGAATGTTTTAATCCCTAAGCCCAGTTTCTCTTCGTCAACCAAAGCATGATAGCTCTTAATATAACCAGACATTTCCAGTTTGCGTACACGCTCTAACGTAGGTGCAGGCGACAATCCAATTTCCTGTGATAGCAATAAATTGGTAATCCTACCATTTTCTTGCAATAACTTAAGTATTTTAAAATCTGTTTTATCTAATTCTGAAGGCATATTTGTGTGTTTGTTAAGTCAAAGGTAGTATACAAACGTTTATAAGCCAAATATTATTCTACAAAATAGAAGTAAAAATACTTTTTATTTTACTGGATAACATTTAGATTTGTCTAAATTAAAAATTAGACCAACAAAAATGCAGTCTTACACTGAAGAGAATTACCTTAAAATAATTTATCATCTTTCTGTGATCAGCAATCCGGTTCAAACCAACGCTATTGCAGATAAAATTCAGACTAAGGCAGCTTCTGTTACAGATATGCTAAAAAAGCTTTCTGAAAAGGAATTGGTAGATTATGTAAAATATCAAGGTGTTACCTTAACAGAAAAGGGAAAACTAACAGCCATTAACATTGTTAGGAAACACAGATTATGGGAAGTATTTCTGGTAGAAAAACTCAATTTTAAGTGGGATGAAGTACACGATGTTGCAGAAGAGCTGGAACACATCAAATCAACCTTGTTGGTAGAGCGTTTAGATGAATTTCTGGAATACCCGAAGGTTGATCCACATGGAGATCCCATCCCAGATCAACATGGAAATTTCGCAAACTTGGCCTTTGTTAAACTGAGCAAGCTAAATGTGAATGATAAAGGAACAATTACCGGTGTTAGCGAACATTCCTCGCCTTTTTTAAAACATCTTGAGAAATTGGGATTAACACTGGGTAAAAAAATAGAAATATCAGAAATTATAGATTTTGACGGTTCGGTAGAACTATTAATCGATAACCAAAAACTAAATATCAGTAGAGAAGTAGCTAAGCATATTTTAATCAGCAAATAACACATGGAGCAGAAACAATCCTTAAGCGAAGTACATAACAGTGTATCAACCAGTGAAAAGAAAGGTTGGAAAAGGATTTTAGCATTTATTGGCCCCGCCTATTTGGTAAGCGTAGGTTATATGGACCCAGGTAATTGGGCAACAGATATTGCCGGAGGTAGTAAATTTGGCTATCAGCTCATTTGGATTTTATTGATGTCTAACCTTATTGCCCTCCTGCTCCAATCGTTAAGCGCAAGACTGGGGATTGTTAGGGGATTAGATTTGGCTCAAGCTTCAAGAAATGCCTACCCAAAATGGGTAAATTTTCCACTTTTTATACTGGCACAAACTGCAATTATCGCCTGTGATTTAGCCGAAATTATAGGAATGGCAATTGGATTGAACCTGCTCTTTGGTCTACCACTCATTTGGGGAATTTCAGTAACTATTTTTGATACCGTTTTATTATTATTCCTCTTGAATAAAGGCATGCGTAAAATGGAAGCATTCATTGTTTCAATGGTATTTATTGTTGGACTTTCTTTTTTGGTTGAAATGTTTATCGTTGAACCCTCACTGATAGAAATCGCAAAAGGTTTCGAACCATCCTTCCTATCTGGCCAAGCACTTTATATCGCCATAGGGATTATAGGGGCAACGGTAATGCCGCATAATTTATATCTACATTCTTCATTGGTACAAACCAGAAAGTTTGAACGTGACCATAAAGGGATCAAAGAGGCCATTAAATTTAACTTTATAGATACCGCAGTTGCGTTGAACCTTGCTTTCTTTGTGAATGCCGCAATTTTAATCCTTGCTGCAGCCGCATTCTTTAAAAATGGATTTCATGAAGTAGCAGAAATCCAAGATGCACACCGCTTATTGACCAACATTTTTGGTAATATAGCCCCTGCCCTTTTTGCCATCGCACTGATTGCCGCTGGACAAAGCTCTACCGTTACCGGAACATTAGCGGGCCAGATTATTATGGAAGGTCATTTAAATTTAAGGATCCAGCCTTGGTTACGTAGGCTAATTACCCGTTTATTGGCTATTGTACCTGCATTCTGTACCATCTTATTTTTTGGGGATGATGCATTGGGCGGATTATTGATCCTAAGCCAAGTTGTATTGAGCTTACAGTTGGGCTTTGCAATTATCCCATTGATCCATCTCACCTCTGATAAAAAAGAAATGAAAGACTTTACCATTAAAACCTGGGTGAAAGTTCTGGCATGGATGAGTGCAGTTGTAATTGTAAGTTTAAACATCAAACTCGTTATAGAAGAAATTACTGGATGGATGGCCACAGCAAATGGCTGGTATATCTACGTCATTGTAATACCTCTTGCGATACTAATTGGACTATTGTTGATTTACATTTTCCTTTATCCACTGATCAACAGGAAACAGCGTATCGGCAATGTTCCTCATGGAAACGCATTAGACATTGAGGATGTAGAAAAGATCAACTATAAAGAAATTGGCATTACCGTAGATTTTTCAAAAAACGATAGAAATACCATTCGCCATGCCCTTATCCAAGGTGGAAAGGGTGCACGCTATCATTTAATCCACGTAGTTGAAACCGCAGCCGCTCGTTACCATGGTAAAACGGTAATGGACCATGAAACACAATCGGATACTGCAAATCTTGAAAAGTATAAGCTCAATCTATTGGAGTTGGGTTACGAAGCAAGTACGCATATTGGTTTCGGAGGAACAGCCAAGGCAATTGCCGAGATCAGCAAACAGAACGAAATGGAACTTTTAGTAATGGGTGCACATGGGCACAAAGGCCTAAAAGATCTAATTTTTGGCACTACGGTTGATTCTGTAAGGCACAAGGTAACTATCCCAGTACTCATTGTAAGGTAGTTTAATAACCTTTCCCTAACCTTATTTACACTCAATCTGGTAGCTTTTTGAAACTACCAGATTATCCTAAAGATGCATATGCTGATATTACTTCAGCGTTAATCTCACGCCAAAGAAACCTCTAATTCCCTGGTTTGGTGCGTACACATAATTGGGATCGAACGTTAAAGCATAAGGATTATCAGCCGTAGCCAAAACCTGTCCATTAGCTGCGAATTGAACCTGCTTATCAAATGGATCATTAGCCCTGGCAATAATAAAAGGAGTTCCCTTATTTGGGGTAAAGTTCAACAGGTTTTTAACACCTCCATAAATTTCTATATTCTTAAAACCACTATAAACCAGTTGGATATTTTGGATACTCCATGTTGGCGAATACGGGTTACGTGGATCTAAACTACCTATTAACGGCAGGCGCATTGGACTATAAATATTTCCTGTATAATCTATTCCTAAATTTAATTTCCTTATACGATAAGAAATAGCCCAATTACCAGAAAACTTTTCAGTCAGTATTTGTTGTTGTTTAATCTTATTTTCTGTAAAACTCACGTCCTGGTAAGTAATTCCGGTAGTCGCTTTAAGTCCATTAGCCAGCGCAACATCCAAATTAAAGGTAAAACCTTTGCTTACTGCAAAACCATCCAAATTATCATAAATAATCTGGTTAGGATTGGTATCGAAATCACCAATAATTCGATTATTGAAATAGGTATAAAAAGATGAAACATCAATCCCAAAAAATGAACCATTTAAGGCATATAGCTTCTTCAGGTAGTTTAAATTTACATTGTAGGTTCTCTCAGGCCTAAGCTCGTTAGCGATAACAATTTCCCTTGCTCCAGTTAAAGCAGCATGGTCTTCGGTAAAAATATTAACTACCCTAAAACCAGTACCGGCATTCAATCTCAATATATTATTATTATTTATTGCATATTTATAAGCAAACCTGGGCGTAAATATGTTTCCATGTAAATTATTATAATCATATCTTAAGCCTGCTAAAAAAGTATGTCTTTCAGCTAATTTTATTTCATCCTGTATGAATATACCCGGCAAAAAGATGTTTTCGGGATTATTTTGCATACCTATTCCATTGTCAATTGCGGTGGCAGGCGTATTGTCATCGTAAAAGGTATATCGAAAAGTAGTACCCATTAGTAAATCATGGTTCCCAATTTTTTTATCCCACGTTAACTGGGCAAATGCAATCTGTTGTTGTGCAATATAAGAAGTTGTACCATAACGGCTATCCTGATCATGTTTGGTTCCCGAAAAAGACAAAAAGAATTTCTCTTTCAATGGCAGCTGATAATTCCCAATCACTTCAAATCTTTTAGTATAAATACTCTCTCCATAAACCTGATCGCCTCCCCTAAAAGACTTATTCCAATTTACTTCTCCACCCCAACGATCTTCATGCAAAAACCTGGTAGCAACGCTGAATAATCTATTGTTTTTTCTTGTTATGCTCCATTTTTGGAAAATGGAAATTCGATCTTGCAGGGTTACATCAGTGAAACCATCATGATTATGATCTACCACATTTCCGTATTTAAAATAATTGACACCAGTTAATAAGGCAACTTTCTTATTCAGATTTAGCTTAAAAGCTAGGTCGGCATTGTATTCTTGATAGCTAGTGGCCATAAAATCTGCACTGAACAAGGGCGCATCCTCTACTTTTTTTGTGATGATATTGATCAATCCTCCAACTGCTTCACTTCCATATAATGATGATGCTGGTCCTTTTATAACCTCTATGCGCTCAACTAACGAATTTGGAATCCCCGATAGCCCATACACAGTAGAAAGACTGCTTACAATAGGCATTCCATCAATCATCACCATCGTATACGGACCTTCTAATCCATTGATATGTATATCACCTGTATTACAGATATTACAATTCAATTGAGGCCTAACGCCATTTACATTTTGCAATGCTTCAAAAATGCTAGGTGTTGGATTTTTCTTGAAATAAGCCCGTGTATAAATTTCGACAGGTACCGCACTTTCTAATCTATTTACCTCTTTCTGAGTCCCGGTAACCACAACCTCATTTAACCTTTCATCCAATGGTTTTAATATCACCTGCAAGGGCTCCATTATGGTATTTACAGCTACTTTTTCTACAGCAGTAAGATATCCTACCAAACTAATCTTGAAATGGTAATCTCCCTTTGGAATATGACTAAAATTAAATACGCCTAAACTATCGCTCTTTACCGAAAGCTTCAATTCTATTAATTGGATATTGGCTCCCTGAAGTGGCGATGAACTATCTTTCACTACACCATTGATCATAATATTTTGTGCTTTAACGCTCGTAAAAGCAAGAAAAACAAGCCCTATAATAAAGTAAGATTTAAACATAATAAATAATTAGTTCAACAAAAATATAATTTTAGACTAATCTAAAAAAATATTTAGACATATTTGTTTTGATTAACTACTCTTTTTATTTTATATAAATAATCAACAAGAAATACCGACATTTGTACCATGGGTACAAATCTTCAGATAAAGAATAAGAGAGCATATTTCGACTATCATGTTTTAGATAGTTATGTTGCTGGTTTGGCTTTATTAGGTACAGAAATAAAAGCGATTAGACAGGGAAAGGCGAATATGACGGATGCTTTTTGCATGTTTATAGGCGATGTATTGTATGTTAGAAACCTACATATCTCTGAATATAGCCATAGTTCATTCCGTCACCATGATATCAAGAGGGACCGGGTTCTTTTACTTCATAAAAAAGAACTTAAAAAGCTTAAGGTTAAAGGCGAAGAAAAAGGCTATACAATAGTTCCGTTAAGAATTTTCACTAACGAAAGAGGTTTCGCCAAAATAGAAATTGCTTTAGCGCAGGGTAAAAAAGAATTCGATAAAAGAGATAGTATAAAAGATCGCGAAAGCAAAAGGGAAATGGATAGAGCAATGAAAGTTTAAGTTGTTTAAGCTTTATGGGTCATAGATCATAGTTAATAGTCTGGATGCTAAATAAGCGCATACAATACAGATTTATCCTCCCCTCTATCTACCCAAAATCTGTGCATCTGTGGCTAAACCCTTATCGATTAGGGTTAGACACACGCTAATCAAGCAACAATGAACTAGTTTATCCAATGAACCAGTGAACCTATCCTACCATGCCTGATCTCCAACCAGTGGTACAAATCTAAACGTATCCAATTCTATTTTCTCATAATCATTCTCACTGACGCGTATTACAGTAATCATTTTTTGAGATTTTTCATCCCCAACTGGAATAACAAGAATCCCCCCTATTTTCAATTGTTTGAGTAAGATTTCGGGAACAAATGGTGCGCCTGCAGTTACGATGATTTTATGATATGGTGCATGCTCTTCTATACCTTTAGATCCATCTCCTAGGAAGAAATTGGCTTTATATCCCATTCCCGGTAAAACTTTAAGCGTATGATTATAGATGTTCACTTGTCGCTCTATCGTATAAACCTTTGCACCCAATTCCATTAATACACATGTTTGATAACCAGAGCCCGTACCAATTTCAAGTACCTTGTCCCCTTTTTGTATATGTAGCAATTCTGTTTGATAGGCAACAGTATAGGGCTGTGAAATGGTTTGTCCATCTCCAATTGGAAATGCGATATCTTTATAGGCCTGGTTCCAAAAAGTTTCATCAAAAAAGAAATGACGTGGAATTTTTCCGATTGCCTTTAAAACCCTTTCATCGGTGATTCCTCTTTCCCTTAGTAAGGATACCAATTTCTTTCTCGCTCCCTGCTCTCTGTAATTATCAACAAATTTGTATGCCATTTCATTTCAAAAATAGGTTTTTACTTTCTTATGTACAGCCATAAAAACGACATTGTGTATTTTTAAAATCTAATAAGCACAATATCAATCTTAAAAGTTGTATATAAGTTTTAAACTTCTATGTTTATTTGGTTTATAGTGCTAAATAATTCATATTTTTGGAACATAAATTACGATAATTGCATGAAAAAAATTCTACTCAGTGTTTTTTGCCTATTGATTTCTTATTCAGCATTTTCACAAAATGATGAAAACTATAACTACAGTATTGGGCTTAAAGCTTATAATGTCATGCAAATGCCGAAAATACTTAATCAGACAAATTCTGATGATTACATGCATGCCTACTTAAACAGTATTCTTGTAAAATTTAATGATAATCAGATTAGCTATAGAATAAAAGCTAATTACTTCAAGAAAAACATATCATTTAACAATCAGTGCGCTAATTGTGAAATAGCAGAAGGGTATATGAAAGATTATGCATTCACCGTTGGTTTTGAGAAAGTCTTAAACTATGCTAAAGTTCAGCCTTACTTCGGTACAGATATTGGCTTTAGGGTAAATAATTTTACTGGTGATGTTAAAACAGTAAACACAAAAAATACCAGTTTACCCTATAACGTAGATGCTGAAAAAAATGGTCTCGTTATCGCACCTTTATTAGGAATAAAAGTTAGTCCTTTTAAACAGGTTTCTTTCTTTGTAGAAACTAGTTTGGACTTTTATTATTCATATGAAAGACAAGAAACCATACAACAAGATGCAGCGAATACCCGATCTTTTGCTAAATATAACAAATGGGAACTGTTGTTAAACCCTCTTGCCGTTGGTATACAAATACATTTAGTCAGTAAGAATTAAAATTAATACGGATCTACATCGATCTGTATAATTACACTTTTGAAATCTTTCTGAGCATTAAATTCTTTGACGGTATCCTTTAAAATAGCTTTCACTTTCTGAATAGCCACACTCTTTTCAGTCTTGATAATTATTTGCTTGATGTAATAATTTCTAATCCTGGCAATTAAAGGTTGTTCCGGTCCTAAAATCCGACTGCCTAATTGTGATCGTAAGGCAGTTGCAAGACTCTGAGATGCAAAATTCAACACATTGGCATCTTTATGTTTTACATTAATGAAAATCAATCGCGTATAGGGAGGATAATTGAACTGTTTTCTTTCATCCATTTCATCACGGTACATCTCTTCATAGTCATTTGCTATAACCTGCTTTATAATTCGATGTGAATCATCGTAAGCTTGGATACAAACTTTACCCTGTTTATCCCTTCTCCCAGCTCTGCCGGCCACTTGTGCCAACAACTGATAACTTCTTTCAAACGCTCTAAAATCAGGATAATTAAGCAAGGAGTCAGCATTGATTACACCAATTAGACTTACATTATCAAAATCAAGTCCTTTGGCTACCATTTGCGTACCAATTAAAATCTGTGTTTTCTTATCCTGAAAATCAGCAATAAGCTGTTGCATGGCATTTTTTGTTCTTGTGCTATCTAAATCCAACCTGGCAATCTTAACATCAGGAAAGATCAAGCTCAACTCCTCTTCAATTCTTTCTGTCCCAAATCCTTTCTGTTCAATATGTACTGATCCACAAGCCGGACATATATTGATACTGTTTTGGTGGTACCCACAATAATGGCAATGTAACTTACCACTTGTTTTATGAAAGGTAAGACTCACATCACAATTCACACATTTTGGAGCATACCCACAAGTAGCGCAAATTAAAATCGTTGCATATCCCCTACGATTCTGAAATAAAATAATCTGTTCTTTATTTTCTAACGCTACAGACATATCATCAATCAACACACTCGTAAAATAAGAAGTCATTTTTTTACGCTTTGTCTCCTCAGCAATGCTCACAACCTCCTGTAAAGGTAATTGCACACCTCCAAATCGCTCATTGAGGCTCACCAATCCATATTTTTCCGTTGTAGCATTATAATAGCTTTCTATTGATGGAGTTGCCGATCCCAAAATTACCTTTGCCTGGTGCAAATGGGCTAAAAAGACAGCGGCATCCCGCGCTTGGTATCTTGGTGCTGGTTCATGCTGTTTGTACGAAGATTCATGTTCTTCATCAACAACAATCAGTTTCAACGTTTTAAACGGCAAAAATATAGCAGACCTCGCACCTAGTACCACCTGATAGGTACCATTCAACACTTTATTCCAGATTTCTACACGCTCATTATCATTAAACTTAGAATGATAAACACCTATTTTATCTCCAAAATAGCGCTTAATGCGTTCAACAATCTGAGTGGTCAAGGCAATTTCTGGTAAAAGAAACAATACCTGCCCACCTTCTACAATAGCTTTTTCTATAAGCTTGATATAAAGCTGCGTTTTACCAGAAGCAGTTACCCCATGCAAAAGAACAACATCTTTGCTCATAAATTGAGCATCTATTTCATCAAAAGCCGATTGTTGTGCGTTACTCAGCGTAAAATTGATCTCAAATTCATCTTTAGCATCATTTAAGCGACTTACCTGCCGCTTTTCTACATTGAAAATATCTTTATCAATTAACGATTTGAATGCGGCCTGCCCACTTCCACTTTCCTCTAACAGCAATTGCTTCGGAATTGACGTTTCGCTTTTAGCCAGTTTTAAATAAGACAACAATGCATCTAACTGTTTAGGTGCTTTTTCAAGAACCGCAAAAAGCTGCTTCAGATTTTCTTCTTCCTTATAAAAAGGATTTAAGCTAATGTAGGACTTTAAAAGTGGTCTATATTTTTCAATTACCTCTTCAGCAACATACAATACCTCTTTCGCAATTAGTGAATTGATAATTGGATATACTGTTTTCTGCCCCAAAAGCCCTATTACATCATCTATGCTAATGCGTTGCTGTTTATGTAATACAGTAACGATCAACTCCTCCTTTTCTGTAAGTTCAAGCGTTGTTGGCAATTCATCTTTTAAAACTAGTATAGTTTCGCTAGCAAGTTTTAGCCCTGTAGGTAGAGCCGCGGCCATTACATCACCTTCGTTGCAGAGATAATAAGAAACAATCCAATCCCAAAATTCAAATTGTTTCCGAGTAATTACCGGTTGTTCATCTATTACATCAATAATGTATTTAGCTTCATAAACCGCTGGGGGTTCATTTACAATATTCTTGATCAGTGCAGTATAAATCTTATGTTTGCCAAACTGCACCACAACTCTTTTGCCCACAACAACGCTGTCATTGAGCTCAAAAGGCACCCTGTAGGTATAATTGATGCTCAGTGATAGTGGCAAAACAACTTCTACGAAAAGTGTCTCTCGTTCAGCAAAATCCAAGTTATTCGCAAACTGCATTATTTATCCTTTAATGCTGCCAAAAACAAACAGACCCAACCAATAATGAAGCATAAACCACCGATTGGCGTCACTGGTCCTAAAAAACTTATCGATAAATGATATACATCTTTTAAAGACAAAAGATAAAGAGAGCCAGAGAACAATAAGATTCCTGCTGTAAAAAAAATAAATGCCAAGCCAATTAGCTTGTTTTTATAACGGGCAAAAGTAGACAAATATAATAACGCAAAAACATGGTAAAATTGATATTCAACAGCGGTATGCCAAGTTTTCAATGCAGATGGCTCCACAATCTTTTCTAAGCCGTGCGCACCAAAAGCACCTAGAATTACAGCAAGTGCTCCAAAAAAAGAGGCGGTAAGTATAATACGTTTGTTCATAATGTATCGGCTTTATAGCCCGCTAAATTAAGAAAATGCCCTTATAATCTCTGTAATCCCAAAATTAAATTAAATTTGTAGCTAACGGTATGAAAAAAATATACATTACCCTAGGGGTTTTATTGCTGGCCACATTTGCAATGGCTTATCTGTACTTTTCAAACTTGAATACAGAAAATAGCGCAAATGATTTATCATTAAATGCAGTAGCAAAAAATTCGGGAATTGTTTTCAGCTTTGAGAACGATAAAAGTTTTTATGAGATTTTAAGCGGGCAGGATTTATTACAGAATGTTTTAGGAGAAACAAAGTCAAAACAACTTAAAAACTTAAGAGACAACCTAATTAGTCTCCCTTCGATATTTAATGCCATAGATGGTCAAAAAGTCTATATCGGAATTTTACCTGTAGCTGATTCTATAAATTTTATAATTGGTACCCAATTGAAATCAGGAAATGAACCTGCAAAGTTATTGAGCCATCTAAATTCGAAAAAGATCAAATCCAAAAAAACTGGAGAAGTCTATGAGCTTACCTTTAGCGATAGCACTACTATATTTTTTGCTAACAAAGAAAAGTTAGTACTCATTTCTAATTCGCCATCTGCATTAGTTCCGCTACTTACAGCACAATCTTCAGAAGACCAAGATTTCGCCAAATACATTAAAGCTAATACTCGATTAAGCAAAAACACTTTGGCTAATCTATATATTGATTTCAATAAAACCCCTGCCCTGCTCAAAAATGTATTAAGCAATAATATCAATGGTGAGCTCAATTTATTTAAAGATCAACATGCTTATGCAGCCCTCAGCTATAGCTTCGGAAAAGAAAAATTGTTGTTTAATGGTAATACGACAGTAGAAGACCCCAAAAATTACTTTAGTCTTTTTTCAAACCTTCCAGAACAACAATTGACAATCGACAACATCATGCCAGAAAAAACTGCAAATTATGCCATTTATGCAATTGCTGATTACAAACTATGGCAAGATGAACTCAACAAGTGGATGCTTGCCAATCAACAGGAAGAAAAAGTAAAACAGAACATTGATGCCATCAATCAGAAATATAGGGTAGACTTAAGACAAATTTTTTCCAGATACTTTAAAAACCAGTTAGCTACATTTCAGCTCAACAGCGGAGAAAAATTTGGTGCAATTGCATTATCTAATGGGGAGAAACTTGGTCAGTTTTTACTTGATCTTAGTGGTGAATATGCACCAGAAATCAAAATATTTAAGGACCCTAATATTCCCTTTGCATTTTTTGGAGAACCTTTTAAAAAATTTGAAAGACCATTTTATACCATTATCGATAATTATATGGTCATGGCTAACAACGCAAGTAGCATTCAAGTATTTTTAAATAGCTATAAAGCCAATAAGCTATTGGTTAATGATGAAGATTATATCGGTTTTGGCGATCAGTTGTCATCAGCTGCAACAATGGTTTTCTATGTCAATCATAAAAACTCAAATGATATCTTTGGAAGAAACCTTAAAATGCCATATTACAAACAGTACCAATCTAAAACTGGCTTTAAGTCATATCATGCATTTTGTTATCAACTATCCGGAGATCATGGGAAGTTTTTAAGTAACTTACTACTCTATAAAAAACCTACAAAAATAATAATCCAAGATACTACAAACAAAAATCAGTAGTTTATACAATCATGAAGAAAAAATACTTTTTACTTTTTGGATTATTATTCGGCTTCAAGAATATTAAGGCTCAGCATTACAGCATGTTCAATACGAGATCAATGTTTGATGGTTTCGAAAATCCAGCTGTAAAAACTTTTACTTTGGACAGTTCTGGAAAGTTCGCTTCTAATTTTTTCTTCCCAAATTTTAGTACAAATGCGGCCAACAAGGGAAGTGCAGAAGATGTCGTTAGACGGGCCGCTAATGAGCAAATATTTTCTACTGCCGGCTTACCAATTGGACAGGGAATTCCTAATACACTTTTTGAAAATTCAAATGTCTACCTTTTTACTTTTAAGATCTTTACCCATTTTAAATATGGGCAAGAACTTGGTTTCGCTTGGCAAGTCCGTTCAGATGCAAGATTAGATTATACCAATGAAACATTAGCAATTTTAGATAGCTATGACAGATTCAACGCTATTCCATATCATGACATTTTTAAAACAAGTGGCTACCAACAATCTTATCACCAATTTAGTGTAAGCATCCGCGAAAATTGGGATAAAAAACTGGCCCTTGGCGTTAAGCTTAGCTTACTGAGCGGCATTGCCTATAACGAATTGAATATCGACCATTCTTATATTTATGCAGATGCAGCCAATGACCGATTAGATCTTGGATTAACTGGTAATTATAAGGGAAGTTTCATCAAAAAAGACGAAGTTAACAGTAAAACTTTCCTTCCTCTTTTCAAAAACCCAGGGCTTTCCATGAGTGTTGGAACTACCTATAATACCAATTCAGGCTATTTCATTATGGCCAATATTAAGGATCTGGGATTTATTAAATGGCGTAAAACAGCTTACATTGCCAAATTCAACAACATCAAAAGTATTTATTCCCCTGCCTCTAACAGTGATAAAGATATAAATGAAGAATTAGTTGATTTTGTAAATGACGTTCAAGAACAAAAAGGCTTCATTACCCCTACCAATGCAAAAGCTGATTTTATGATTTCTAGAACCTTTAATTTCTATAAACCAGCACTAATCGTCTCAAAGAATTTGTTCCATGCAGGAGGAGATGTCGCTTTTGTAAATACCTTTAAATTTAATAACGTTTCTGCCAGCTTAACTCCAGCTTACAATTTCAACAATTTTATCATGTTCGGAATTCAGGGCATGTACCAAACACCAAATTTTGAATTCTTTTTAGGTACAGATAACCTCGGCAAAAGCATTTCAACCGCAAGAGGTTTGAGCAAATCTGATGCTGGCGTTGGCACTGGTTACATGGGTGCCTCAGTTTACATGGGCTTAGGCATTAAATTCGGCAGAACAGTTAACCATCCAATGAATTTGAGTACAATGCCAGGTGTAAATGGTGAAAAACCATACAAAGGCTTTTTCAGAAGCATGTTCACACTTTTTCAAGGTAAACAATATTAATAGCGGGCTTACCTTTTAATGATTAATTTAACATGAATGGAGATAAGGCTATCCGAAAAATGAAGACATATATCTGTGCGAAGAATTGAAAGATGAATTTGTCAAACCTATAAACGCCCTATAAGCACCTAGCCCATTGACTATCGCCCTTTGAATCCAAACCATCATACATCCATCTCAAATCTCACATCTCTCATCTCTCATCATACATCTCACAACTTATTCTTTGGCGTAGTAAACACAAAATCTTTAAGATAAAAAGGCTCAAAATAAGCTACATCTTCAAAAATCTCTTGATCAAAAGCTTTTTTAGCTAAAGTGCTCATATTGGCGGCTGAATTGAAATTAGCTGTATAAAAATGCGCATTCTGATGTTCCAATACCACTTTACACTTTTCCGCCCCATCGCCGATAAACGTGACAAAATGATTATCGAGTTCAAGAATAAAGCTCTTCTCATCCACAATTTTTGCATTTACCGTTTCAAACTCTACCAAATGATTGGTATAAACAGCAGTAAAGACTTCCATTCTCCTTGCATCAATCATGGGACAAACTAAGCCTCCATAGTTTGCATTTTGCAAAAGAAACCCATTGGCCATCATCTCCAAAGTATGAATGGCAATCAACGGCTTATCTAAAGCAAAACAAAGCCCCTTAGCCGTAGCAACACCAATTCGTAGACCAGTATAAGACCCAGGTCCTTTACTTACCGCTACAGCATCTAAATCTGCATAATCAAGCTTTGCAGTTTTCATCGCTTCCTCAATAAACAAAGTTAAACTAGCAGCATGGATATTTTGAGCTGCTTCTTCCTTTAAAGCAATAGTTTCTCCATTTATGGCTATTGCAACAGAACATACTCGAGTAGCAGTTTCAATTTGAAGGATGGTTGACATTTTGTAAAGGTAACAGGTATTAGGAAATAGTTGATGGAAAATTTGCGCTGAACTGAAAGAATAAATTTAAGGAACTGGGTCATGCCCATGTTTACCCCAAGGATGACAACTGCCAATTCTTTTTAAGGTAAGCCAGCCCCCTTTAAATGGGCCATGCTTTTTAATCGCTTCAATTCCATATTGAGAACAGGTAGGTGTAAACCTGCAACTAGCCCCTAACAATGGCGATAAAAAAATCTGGTACAATCGGATAATCCCTAAAAAAAGCCACGAAAGAACAAGTTTAATGAACTTCATCCGTCTTAATTTGAGTAGTTAACTTTTTGAAAGCCTGAATTAATCTCTTTTCGAAAAATTCAAAATCATACTTCTGCTTACCTATAAATTGTATAGATAGAAGCAATAATTTTTCTTGATTAACTAAGGATGTGTAGAGGTTTTCCTCCTTTTGAAGCCGATAAGCCTCACGCGTCCTCCTTTTGATCAGATTACGATCAACAGCATGTTTATAACGTTTTTTGGCAACATTAATAACCACTTGCGCAGGATAATGATGCTCCTCAGTTATAAATAAGTGTGTAATGCGAAATGGATATAATAAAAAAGAAGAACCGTTTTTAAATAGCAAGTCTAATGACTTTTTACTACATAACCGTTCTTCTTTGTTAAATTTTCCCATGTTTTTGATTGTCCCGAAAGGATCACTGTGGCACAATTACAGCATACTTTAATCTGCCAACACCCTTTTAGGTGGCAATCAAAAATTATGCTTTGTGACGACGTTCGTCAGAAACTGATAATCTTTTTCTTCCTTTTGCGCGGCGAGAAGCTAATACTCTTCTACCGTTTGCTGTAGCCATTCTTTCGCGGAAGCCATGTTTGTTTCTTCTCTTTCTTTGCGAAGGTTGGAATGTTCTTTTCATAACTGTATAATATCTTAACTAGAGTTTTTAAATAAGAGGTGCAAATATAATGCGATTTATTTACAAAAGCAATAGTGAGTTGCTTTTTATTTTAATTTGGTTAGTAGTTGATGGATAGCGGTCAATGGCTAATAGTCAATGGCTAATAGCCAATCGTTTCATGCCAAATGCACAAATAGAATTCACCAAGCCCACGAAAACCCTTAACCACAATGCATCATGCATCCAAAGCTTTGAGCTTTAGTCTTTGAGCTTTAAGCTCTTTCCACCGCCGAGGGGAACGGACTCTCGGACTTCCGGACTTCCGGACTCCCTACCCCCCCTTAACCACAGTGTAATTATGCATCCAGAGCTTTAAGCTTTACTCTTTAAGCTTTAAGCTTATTGAGGGGAACGGCCTTCCGGACTTTCGGGCTCCCTACAACCCCAACGCCGCCTTTAATTTCACATAACCAGTTTTGCTTACAGGAAGCCAAATCCCCGACTTTAACAACACAACATAACTGTCCTTTTCCTTAAGTTCTATCTTGGTTACCTCTGCCAAATTAATAATATACGAACGGTGAATCCTGATAAATTGATTAGGATCAAGCGTTTGCTCGAAAAAACTCATCGTTTTATTCTTATGGAAATTACCCTCTGTAGTACTCAGTTTCACATAATCATCATCCGCTTCTAAGTAGTTTAACGCACCTACAGGAATAATTTTTATAACCCCTCCATTTTTAACTACGATCCTATTATTCTGCGTCGGTGATAAAGCTGCAGTTTCCAATAACTCATTTGCAGTTTCATCTTTTGCTAGTTTTGAAGGTAGTTTTTGCATGGCCTGATCGAAACGGGATTTCTCGATCGGTTTAAGCAAATAATCTACCGCATTCACCTCGAATGCTTTGATCGCGTATTCATCAAATGCTGTCGTAAAAATTACTGCAGGATGTTTATCCACCAACTCAAGCATCTCAAAACCACTGATTTTAGGCATCTGGATATCCAAAAAGATAAAATCGGGCTTATGTAAAGTGATTGCCTTTAACCCCTCAAAACCATCACTACATTCAGCAACTATTTCGATCTCCGGATATGATTTTAAATAATGTTTAACCACATCCCTAGCCAATGCTTCATCATCAATTAGAATTGTTCTTATCATCTTTCTGTGGTATTTTAAGCGTTGTAATATATAAATTATCGTTTTTTGACTCGGTTTGCAATAGATTGCTATCCGCAAAAAGCAAATACAACCTTCGCCTAATAGCACTAAGGCCGAAACCAGTTCCCTTGCTTGTTTTCATTTCGGGATCGTATGGATTTGCTACACAAACTACCAATACCCTATTTTCTAATTTAACCCTAATGGTAATGGTAATAGCCGCAGAAGTATTGTATAACCCAAACTTGATCGCATTCTCCACAATCGGCTGTAACAATGTACCAGGCAGACACAATCCCATCGTATCTTCTTCAATATGCACATCAATATTAAGCCTATGGCTAAAGCGTACTTTTTCAATATCTAGGTACAGTTGGATATACTCCATTTCTTCAGCTACGCTTACCCAAACCTCATCATCACGTTTCAGGGTACCACGTAAAAAAGCAGCTAATTTTGTAATCATTGTTCCCGCTTCTGTCGGATTGACAATAGTTAAAGCATAAACAGAATTTAAACTATTGAACAAAAAATGCGGCTGTAGTTGATGTCTCAATTTATTAAGCTCAGCTTCCTTTGCCAAATTTTGGGCTGCAAGCAATCGCCCTTGACTCTCTGATTGCTCTTCCAGCCTATACCATAAAATATTGGCCAAAGCACACCACGACAAACATAAAAACGCTAATATTCCCCTAAAAGGAAGAGAGAAATTCAGAAATATCTGATAAGTCTTCTCGTTCACAAAAAGATAGTTTAGCGCATATTTTGCAGAAAATATACCTATTAAGGTAAGTATGGTGGCAAGTAGAAATATAAATAATATGCGTTCTCTTTTCGGCTGATAATAACCCAACATATTGCTCAGTATAATACAGCCAAGGGCCAATAGCCCATTACTAATGAGACTATCGGCCAAGGCAATTTGCCAATTGATATCGACCATATAATAAATCAACAAAGCACATGCTCCCATCCAACACAATAGGATGATACTGGAAATTAGCTTTATTTGATTAACAGATAATGGGGTTGTCGTCACAATTAGGGAGTTAAGTGAACATTCTTATTTAAAAATTTCTAATATCTACCCCACCAAACATTGCAACACCTCTAATGATCACCAATTTAGGCTGTGCATCAGTCATAGGTTGAATGCTTCTCTTATCGTCCAAACCACCAAAAATTGCAGTTACTTCAGATTTTACAGCCCATCCCGGAGGGATAATGATCTTACATCCTCCAAATACAGCTGTAATATCAATCACAATTTCACCTTCAAAATCAGCTTGGGTTAAATTAACATCGCAACCACCGAAGACCGCTATAACTTCTCCACCCTTAAAATTTTTAGAATAAACTGTTTGATGGCTGCCACCAAAAACATTTATAGAATCTAGATAATCATTACTATTCTGTTTTTTTTCTGCCGCTTTAAAAGGCTCATCACCACTAAGGTCCTGAAAATCACCTTGGCCTTCAAATTTCTGTTTCCATTTATCCCCTTTCCTCTTCCATCTATTCGCTCTAGTTTCACAGTTGTTTTTTGGTTTAAATATCAAGAATAAACCAAGCGTAACCAATACAATCGGTAACGTTACTCTTCCAAAGTCAAAATCTATATCGATCGCTTTTTGTAAGGTAAAGTATGAACCAATCAATACCATCACAATCCATGAACTATGTTTAAAGCGATGTTTAATCCCAGTAAACAAACCAATTAAAATAAGCAGTGTACTCCAGCTAAATAACCAGTTAGGCAAATCTAAGCCCACATTATCCAAGAGTAAAAGTGAACCTACAAAGATGATGAATAATCCAGCCCAAACCTTTCCAGAGCGATTCTCTAAATTATTATATTGCATATTATTATTGTTATTTTCCATTGTCTTTTCCGTTTTGTTAATCAAATGTAGATTGAACTTTCAAATTAGCCAATGAGACTTTGCTATGTGTTAGTTAATTATCGGTAAAAAGCATTAATTAATCGGTAAAGTATTTTACCCTACCAAAACCTAAAATAGGCAATCCCTTTTGCAACAACAAAACTGCTCAATTTTAGCTTACAATTGGTTAATTATTGGAAAAATTCCTCAAAAATTTAATGGTATTCTTGAAACTATAAAAACACATCAATACATGAAATCTTTCAACCTAAAGCTCTTATTGCTAGCTATCATTTTTTTATATAGTAAAAATAGTAACGCTCAAGGCAAATTTGAAGACTACCAAAGAGCAGAATTATTTAATGGTTTAATGCAAAACAAAGTTTATAATGCCCCAAACTTCGTCAAGTACCTCTCCAATAAAAACCAATATTTTTATGCGGTATTAACTAATAAGGGAACAGAATTTATAATAGTAGACCCCAAAGAGCTAACTAAAAAACCAGCCTTTGATCAACAGAAACTAGCAGAAATACTAAGCAAAACCGCCAATCAGACCTATTCTGCTTATCAACTGCCCATTTCTACCACAAGCTTAAACAATAGTGCTACAACGCTCCAGTTTAACTTTCAGGGCAAACAATGGAATTACAACCTTAATAATTTTGAGCTAACCGAAATTAGAACAAACGCAGATCAAAACCAGGGAAGATATTGGGGAGATCAGAACAATCTACAATTAGACCGTAAAACAAATTCCCCTGATGGAAAATGGATTGCTTACATCAAAAACTTTAATGTTTATATCAAGTCAAACGAGGGAAAACATGAGGAGTTCCAACTCAGTTTTGATGGCTCAGAAGGCGAATACTATAGCCCATATTTCAGCTGGTCGCCAGACTCGAAAAAATTAGCGACCAATAAAGTCCGCCCCAATAAACCACATCTTATTTATTTAATCGAATCATCACCAACAACCCAGCTTCAGCCAATCCTGCAATCCCGTAACTATTTAAAACCTGGTGATGCCTTACCTCAAAATCAGCCCTCCCTATTTTTGATAGCCGAGAAAAAACAAATCCCCCTATCCCTCGACCAAATTCAATCCCAATACAGCCTCAGCAACTTGGAATGGCGAAAAGACAGTAGAGCATTTACTTTTGAATATAACCAACGTGGACATCAAAAATATACCATTGTAGAAATAAGTGCAGCAGGGACCGTAAAAGAATTGGTGAAGGAAGAAAGTAAAACATTTTTCAGTTACAGCGGTAAAAAATACAGATATGACGTACAGGATGGGAAAGAGATCATCTGGGCATCAGAAAGAGATGGATGGAATCATTTATACCTATATGATGGTAGTGGAAAGGTGAAAAATCAGATTACAAAAGGCAACTGGGTAGTACGAAACGTCATCCAGGTTGATGAAAAAGAAAGAACAATCCTTTTTGAAGGTAGTGGAATGGAAAAAAATCAAGACCCATACTTTATCCAATATTACAGGATCAATTTTGACGGCACCGGACTAACCAAATTAACAACAGAAAACGGTAACCATAAGGCTTACTTTGCTGATGATTTTTCAACCTTCATCGATACCTATTCTAGCATTGACAAACCGCAGCTTACACTCCTGAGGGATGGTAAAAATGGAAAAGTATTAAAAGAACTCGAAAATTCCAATATAGATGAACTGCTTAAAACAGGATGGAAATTGCCTGAAGTATTTACCGCAAAAGGTAGAGATGGCATTACCGATATCTGGGGAATGATCATCAGACCAAGTAATTTTGATCCAAACAAAAAATATCCCATCATCGAATACATCTATGCAGGACCTCATGATTCCTTTGTACCGAAAAGCTTTGCAACTGATTCTAGAGGTGCTCTTCATGAACTAGCAGAACTTGGTTTCATCGTTGTACAATGTGATGGTATGGGCACTTCCAACCGCTCAAAAGCTTTCCATGATGTAGCCTGGAAGAACTTAAAGGACGGTGGCTTTCCAGACCGGATTGCCTGGATTAGTGCTGCAGCAAAAAAATATAGTTATATGGACCTAGATAGAGTAGGGATTTTTGGTAATTCTGCCGGTGGACAAAGCTCTTTAGGTGCACTCCTCTTCCATCCAGATTTCTATAAAGTAGCAGTTTCTTCTTCCGGATGCCATGATAATAGAATGGACAAAATGTGGTGGAACGAACAATGGATGGGCTATCCGATAGGAAAAGAATATGCAGAATCATCCAATGTAGATAATGCCTACAGGCTTCAAGGAAAGCTGTTATTGATCCTTGGTGAACTTGATGATAATGTTGACCCGTCATCAACCATGCAGGTAATCAATCAACTAATTAAAGCAAATAAGAATTTCGATTTTTTAATGGTCCCTGGAATGAAACACTCATTGGGTGGCGATTACGGTGAACATAAAAGAAGGGATTTCTTTGTCAAACATCTCCTTGGAGTTGATCCGCCAGCATGGACATGGCAAACAAAAATCACTGTACCCAAACCATAAGTTTGGAAATATTTTAACGGACAATTCATTTTTAATTACATTCGCTCTAATTTAAACGCAGCATGATATGAGCAGAAACTTCCTACTCTTACTAATTGGCTTATTGGCTTCAACATTGGTGATGGCCCAAGACCTTAGCTCCCATTATAAAATTTATGATGTAAAAAAACAGAAAGCGGTAAGCATTGATGATATCGTTAAAGATTTAGCTGTTGCCAACGTCTTGTTCTTTGGCGAAGAGCACAATGATTCTATTGGTCATTATCTTGAAGCGACCATCTTCAAAAAAATAGCTGAAGTCTATCCGGGCAAAGCTGCATTAACCATGGAAATGTTCCATACCGATGTACAACCCGTAATCAACGAATACTTGACTGGGGTAATCAGTGAAAAAAACTTCATTAAAGAAGGAAGAGCATGGAATAACTATAAAGATTATAGACCGATGATAGAGCTAGCTAAAGCTAATAAACTGGATGTAATTGGTGGCAATGGTGCTGCGAGATATAGCAATGCAGTCACAAAATCCGGATTACCCGTTTTAAAGGAACTCCCAGAAAACTCTAAACAGTTTTTTGCACCATTACCCATTGATACTGCAACGGGAAGATATCATGATAAGTTTATCGAAACTTTGGGCGGCCATAGCATGGGACCAATGAAAATATATCAAACCCAAAACTTCTGGGATGCTACAATGGCATGGTCAATAGCCAAGTACGTCAAAAACAATAAAGACAAAAAGATCTTTCAGGTAAATGGTCGCTTTCATAGCGATGAGAAACTTGGAACCCTAGCAAAACTCAATGCTTATTCTCCTAAGTTAAAAATATTAAACATCTCTTGTTTCTCTGCAGATGATTTTGACAATCCAGACTGGACTAAATATGCCAACTTGGGCGATTATATAATAGTAACGAATCCAAAGCTGAAAAGGACCTTTTAAATTATCGAATGGTCAATGACCAATAGTCAATAGTTGATAGCCTGGATGTTTAGCTTTTTACCCCCATTAAACATTCAACTTTTCAACCTTCAAACATTCCATCTTCCATCATACATCTTCCATCTCCCACCATACATCTTCCATTTACCTACCATATACCTACCATTTACCTACATCTTCCCTATTTCTCTCATAAACTAGTAAAAATCAGCCCAATTCTATCTATCCAAAATACACGATCACTCCAAATAACTTACAGTAGAATATATTTAAATTATGAAGTGGTCAATAGCCAATAGTCAACAGTTGATAGCCTGGATTATTCAGATTTATACACCGTTAAGACAACCTTTCCCAAAGGGATGTTTTATGCACATCTTCCATCTTTTATCATACATCTCCCATCTTCCCCTCCACCTTCCCCCCCCTTACCTACACCTTACCTACACCTTACCTACACCTTACCTAAGTTAGGATTTGAACTAACTGTTTACTCACCCTTATAGCTAGCTCGAAGCTACCTCGAACCTCCATCAAAGGAGCACGCTGTGACAAAGCCGATGTTTTGCACTGTCGCATAACCTTTCAACCCTCCAACCTTCCAACCTTCCAACCTTTCAACCCTCCAACCCTTCCAACCCTCCAACCCTTCCAACCTCTACTAAGCTTTATTCTTCAATAAATCCCTAATTTCAGTTAATAGAACTTGTTCTTTTGATGGTGCAGGTGGAGTTGCTGCAACCTTTGTTTCTTCCTTACGTTTCAATGCATTTATTCCTTTAACCAATAAGAAAACAACTAGGGCCAACAAGAAGAAATTAATAGCAACAGTTAAAAAATTACCATAGGCCAAAATAGCGGTACCAGGGATTTCTCTTGCGTTTTCTAGCGTTGTTTTATCAGGAATTTCTCCTTTTAGTACGATGTATTTATCGCTGAAATCTTGCTCACCAATAATCGAAGAAACTACTGGCATCACGAGATCTTTTACTACACTATCGATAATTTTACCGAAAGCACCTCCAATAATCACCCCAACTGCAAGATCCATCACATTACCCTTAATGGCAAACTCTTTAAATTCCTTTACAAAACTCATATGTAGTCGTTAGTTCTAAATTATGCTTATTACTTATTCCTAAAATTAATAAACTTTAATTCCACAATAATTGTTTTTCGAATAAAAAAAATCCATTATTAGAGATTACCAACAATTTTGCGCTAATTCTAAAGCAAATGCTTATTTTTGCCACTAAAACTATCACCCTTTCTAAAACATGCTAAAACAACATCTACAGCAAAAGTTATTACAAAAATTATCACCTCAGCAAATTCAATTCATCAAATTGCTGCAGGTTCCTACTGTTGCTCTAGATACACGCATTAAAGAAGAGTTAGAAGAAAACCCTGCATTGGAAGATCCAAGTTTAATGACTGCAGAAGAACCAAAGAGCGAGTATGATGATTTAAATGAAAGGGAAGACTATGACCAGGAATCTAAAGAAGATACCGTTGCCGACGAGTTTAATGTAGAAGATTATCTACAGGATGATAATACCAATGATTATAGTACTTCTTATAACAATGGTGATGACGATGAAGAGAAGAAAGAAACGCCAATTGCTATAGAAAGCACATTTTTTGAAAGCCTACAGGAACAATTAGATCTAGTACCTCTATCTGACACTGACTTTATCATTGGTAAGCAAATTATTGGAAGTTTGGATGATGACGGATACCTGCGCAGGCCAATTACCTCCATGATTGATGATCTGGCCTTTTCTCAGAATGTAATGGTTGAGGAAGAAGATGTACTTGAGATGCTGAAGGTGATCCAAAGTTTCGAGCCTCCCGGCATCGCAGCTAGAGATCTCCAAGAATGTTTATCATTACAGCTTAAACGAAAAGATTCACATAATCCAATCATTAAAAAAGCAATTGCAATTGTTGAACATCACTTAGATGAATTTACCCGTAAACATTACGATAAACTGGAGAAATCTGTAGGCCTTACCAGCGAAGAATTAAAAGAAGTTGTTGCTGAAATTCTTCGATTAAACCCTAAACCAGGTGATTCAAATCAAGTTACCACTAAACAGTTGCAGATCATTCCCGATTTTCATATCAGTAATAATGACGGCATCCTTATTTTAACCCTTAATTCAAAAAATGCTCCAGAACTAAGGGTTAGTCGCTCATATATGGATATGTTTGATCATTATGATAAAGCTTCCCAAAAAGATAAAAAACTAAAAGAGGCTGTTCAATTTGTAAAACAAAAGCTCGACTCGGCAAAATGGTTTATTGATGCCATAAAACAAAGACAGCAAACTTTGCTCAAAACAATGAATGCAATTATGCATTATCAGTATGAATATTTTTTAACTGCTGATGAACGTAAAATGCGCCCAATGATTTTAAAAGATATTGCCGACAAGATTGGGATGGATATTTCTACCGTTTCAAGGGTTGCCAATTCGAAATATGTACAAACAGAATTCGGTACTTTTTTATTAAAATCATTCTTCTCTGAAGCCATACAAACAGAAAATGGAGAAGAGGTTTCCAATAAGGAAGTAAAGAAAATATTAGAAGACTGCATCGGAAATGAAGATAAACGTAGACCACTGGCAGATGAGAAACTAACAGAAATCCTAAAAGAGAGAGGTTACAACATTGCAAGAAGAACAGTAGCTAAATATCGTGAACAAATGAATATTCCGGTAGCAAGGCTAAGAAAAGAACTTTAGTTATATCACCCCGTTGGACCAATGAACCATTGAACCAATGAACCAATGAGAAACAATTACCACATCCTCATTGAACTCAGCACTTGATAAACATTATTAAGCTGGAGGCCCAGTACAATTTCATGACTGCCATAACTTACCTTATTTAACTCGGATGTAGTAAAATCATAAGAATAAGTTAAATTAATGAGTTTATTGACATTGAATCCCGCCATTGCCGCGAATGAGTCATTATGCCTATAACTTCCACCAAGCCAAACCCTATCTTTGAAAGCAAATTTTACATTGACATCAACGGACAAAGGAACTGGGTTTATATATTTGATCATCACCGAAGGAACTGCAGTAATGTCCTCATCAATGAACAACTTGTAACCTGCTGTAAAAAAAGCATGGGTAGCTTCCCTTCCAGTCCGATAATCTGGATCTCCGGTAAAGGCTAATTTTTGGGGTAATATTTGTTGTGCAGATGCACCTGCAAAAAAACGGGCACCATATAACCATATACCTAATCCTAAATCAGGTTTAACTTGACTAATGATCGTATTGTTGAGTGCGTAATCCATGCTGTTTTCCAGCTTTAAGTCATTAACATCCAATCCAATCCTGGAAATGCCTACAGCAGCCCCCAATGATAGGTTTAGTGTACCAGATAATTGTAAATGATAGGCATAAGTAACATTTGCATCTAGCATAGAAATTGGCCCAGCTTTATCCATTACAACCGTTACGCCCATGCCATGATGTGCTGGTGAAGCTGTATAATTCTGCATGTAACTTCTGCTCATTGGATCATCACCCTTCTCTGGCATAGAAAGCGGGTTTTTCCATAGATAATCAGACCCCAGGTTCCAATGTGCTGAAGCGAATGAAGTTCGGGGAGCTTTATCTATCCCTACCCACTGATTTCTAAGGCCCACCTTAAAATCAACATAATTTTCGATACCGCTCAGGGCAGGATTCAATAGATAATTATTGAAAAGATATTGGGTATATTGAGGTCTTTGCTGAGCAAAAACAGCTGAATTAAGTACAGCTATACAGACGAAAGTATATAAAAATCTTTTCAAAGTCACCTGATAATTGTTAAGCTCCCAGTTATTTTTTTAGTTCCCGTATTTGGGTTGATAATATAGTAATAAGTTCCGACAGGTAATGCTTGATTATTATAGTTTCCATCAAAGGGTACAGTATAGCCTTTGCTGAAATATACGCTTTGCCCATTTCTACCGAAAACCGCTACGGTAACTTCTGGATAGCTATCAAGGTATTTTATATTCCAGACATCATTTACACCATCTCCATTTGGAGTGAATGTATTCGGCACATCGATGTTTAAAAGTACGCGTACATAAACCTGATCGTTCACTACACAACCATCTTTTGAAGTTACGGTTAGTTGGTATAACATGTCCTTTTCTGGCTTAACAGTGGGATTTAAAATATCGTCTCTATCTAACCCTATTGATGGTGTCCATTTAAAGGTTAATCCTGTTCCAGAGGCTGTCGAACTCAACTTTTTCTCTCCTCCAATTAAAATGAATTCAGTTGGACCGGCATCAATTTGTGGTTTTGGATAAACGATTATAGCTAGTGATGTAATGTTTGTACATCTATTTTCCGATTGATATTCATAAGTGATGGTATGAGTTCCTGCACCAGCTAATTCTGGATTAAAAATACCATCACTGCTTACCCCAGCTCCACTAAATGTGCCAGTTACTGCTATGCCATTTTTTTCTTTGATCGCCAATTTTACCTGTGGAGCATTTTGGCAAAGTGGTGCAATTGGTTCAATCTCTGCTATCGGCGAAGCTTGTAAAATAAATGTTTCTTCGCGAGCATCAAAGCATGTTGTTCCAGAATAGACAATCATCTTTAAATTCAAGATAATATCTGCATTTGATTCTGGCAGTTTAAATTGGTATGTTGGTTCTGGCACTGTACTTAAATCTTGCTTCACGCCATTAATGTACCATTCTATTCTGGTTATTTTACCAAATCCTTTGACCCTCGATTGATTTAGCACCGTAAAACTTCGATTGCTACATAAGCTGTTTTTATTGAGAACATCAAATTTGGCTTCAGGATCTGCCCCGTTTACGGTAAAAATTTTTGTTATAGGGCTCGTTGCATTACATCCATTTTCGTTGGTTACCGTAAGGGTAACTTTATAGTCACCAGTTTGAATAAATTGATGTCTACCATCTTTTTCTGTTGAAGTATTGATGGCTCCCGGAGCTGGATCATCGAAATACCATGAATAAGTTAGACCATTAGTCGTTCCATCAACATTTTTGGCGAGGCTTTCAAATATAGTTTCACCATCTTTTACACAAACATCTGGCATAGTGAAATCACTTGAGGGCAAAGCCATAATCTCAATTTCAGCAATAAATGGTAAACTTATACATCCATCCTCGGTTTCAGCTGTTAGCTTAACTACAAATTTACCGGTGGTAGTGAATGTGTGTGTTGGATTTGTACCATGCGCTGTTGGTGTACCATCGCCAAAATTCCAATTCAATTTTGAAACGGGTATATTGGGGTCTTCCACTTCCACCTGTTCTTTAAATTCTACTAAGGTATTGACGCAAGCTTTTTTTAACGCAGCAAAGGACGTTGTAATCTTAGGCTTAATAAATAAATGATAGCTTTTAATATCAATACAGCCATTTTCAGACCCAGAAATTAGGGTAACTACATATTCACCTCCTTGGGCATAAATATGCTTTGGGTTTTGTTCTGTCGATTGGTTTTTTGCACCAGAAGTTGGATCTCCAAAGTCCCATTCCCAATGGTTAATCAACTTTGTAGCCACAAAAGAATCGCTTTTATCTGTAAATGTAATTTCTTGATCTGCACAAAAATTACTTGAAAAATTAAAATCTGCAGTTGGTAAGGGGTCTACATCAACGTTAAAATTCAGTTCCAGATCTCCACTAAAGCAACTCGTTTCATTCTGTTTAACGGTGGCAGTGGCCGAAAGTTTAAAACTACCAATTTTATCAAATATCATATTTACAGGAGCGGTATAAACATATAGTTGCTGTCCGTTAACATTTTTTTCTTCTGGTATTGGATTCGGATCATCATAAATAACTGATCCATTTTCAGATCTCCAAATGATTTTGGACAATAGATAAGGAAGTGTAAGTTTAAAATCAGAAGGTTGCCCTAAGCAGGCAGCTATAGTTTCTCTATTGGTAATTTTATTTTTTAACACTAAAAATTGATTAGTAGCAAGATTAGTACCTGCAGAATAGGCATAGGATTCAACCGACCCAAACCCATAGGCAATTGCATTAAATCCGTCATTGGCAGTTAAAGTTAAGCTTTGGGCACCAACGCTTTCTTGGAGGTAGGAATATAGTGGGTTAGCACTTACAACTTTCCAGTTGGAAAATGGCGATAGACCATTGATTTTAAACGAAGAAGTAGCACTGGTACGCATAAAAACATTGATGTATTTCTCTTTTATATCTTCTAGGTCTGATGAAAAAACAGTGATATTTTTGATGTTATATTCTAAAGGATTCAAGATCACCATATCAGCATCTCCAAGATGAGTTCCAGGTAGATCCGAATTTTGATTTTGAGAGTAACTAAACTGTGCGGCAGAGATGGGCTTATTTGCGCTTATCATTGAAGCCGTACTGGAGCGTGGCAACTGATATGATTTACCTGCATCAAGCGTTGCGACCACCTGATTATCAACGCTCACAACGGTGTTATCTTCAGCCGCCACTACTTTAGCAAAATGTGCACGGTTATTAAATGGGACTACTCCATAAACTCGGCCCCAACTAGGAACTGGATATAATTGTTGTAATAATGGATCCACGGAGCCGGAGAACAATGCTACGCCCGAATGGCCTGAATATACTGCAATCGTATTACAAGAAGACGCTGCACCATCTACTTCTACTAATGTACCCGTTAAGTCTTCTTCAGCTAACATTTCATATACATCTCCTTTTTGAGGAAGTGTGATTTTTGCCGCTGTTCCATCGTTTTTTTTTAAGTTAACAACGGTATGATCTGAAGTTGCAACTACAATTACATAATGCATTCCCGGCAAGTATCCTCTATCATTAGTTGGATCCCCTTGTTGGTTTATGGAGAAGTACTTTCTACCTAGTGCCTCAATAGGGAGTATAAGGTAAGCTTCTGATCTTGCAGTGGCATAAATATGGGCATAAACTGCAACTTTGGGTTTATTATCATCGACTAAAATATGAATTCCACGATTGGAACGTACTTGATTTCTTTCTTTTTCATCAATGTAAGCTAAGTTTCTTGGAACATCAACGTTGGCGATTTGATTGGCCAGCACGGTGAAAGGGAAACTTTGACCACCAACATTTACCGTACCGCTACTATTTTCCTTTGCAGAAATAAAAATGGTCATCTTCGCCAAATTATTATCACGGGGGACATGTGTAGGAAAAACTGCCCAAAATTCTAACCCTTCGTTAGAAATATTCTGGGCGTTAACCAAGGCAGTAGATGCCAATATTAAAGTTAGGCAAACAAGGAAATATTTGATCATGAGAAGCTTAACGGTACACAATATAACATTTAAATAATTTAATAAATTATTTAAATTATTCCTATGCGTTGTCAAGAACCATTAAACAGCCTATTTATATCGACAGATTATGAAAATGGGACTAAACTTAACTTGAACTCAGATAAGAAACCCCTGAAATTACGAGGCAAACTATATGCTAATGCACAATGTAACCATCCTGACAATTAGCTATTAACCATGGACTATTGACCAGTATTAATTTTCATCTTATACCAAACTTAAGATAACAAATTTTGTCTGGCAATAAATTCTAACTGTCTATTCGCTACGAGTAATTTTTCTGTTAATTCTTTATTTTCTTTACGTAACGTATAAATTTCGATTGCTTTTTCAATATTGATCCTCAAATCTTCTTCCATCCAAGGTTTCTGAATATAGCGATAAACCTGTCCTTTATTAATTGCATCAATAACTGCATCAATATCAGTGTAACCAGTTAATATCATACGAATAGGATCTGGATGAGCCTCTAATATTGAAGCTAAGAACTCAACACCGGTTGTTCTTGGCATTCGCTGATCTGTGATGATAATATGGATATCTTCCCGATCCAATATTTTCCTTCCCTCTTCAGCAGACTCAGCAGTAAAAATCTTGTATAACCTACGGTAAGTGGCTGCAAAAGCACTTAAGTTGTGTGGTTCGTCGTCTACGTATAATATATTTGCGCTCATCAATGTTTCAATAAAAAGTAAAAATACTTTTTTATTATAACTCTTAAAAGCCTAATTTAGTTGTTTTCAACTTTTGTATATATTTTTACTGTTGTATAACCCTTTTATCATAAATAATGCTGCCTAAAACTGGTTACGCGCTCCTCCTACCACAACTCATTGCAAATACAAATGAGTATACAAAAACTTATCAACCAATCTTTTTTGATCTGTCAGATGAAGTACAAAAAAACGCATTTGAAGATCTGCTGAATATGCATCCCAATCTTCAGGTATATGACCATATCCAGTCTCAGGTTGAAGAACTTATCAAGTGCCAACAGCCAACTATAGTTTTTATGCCACCAACAGTACTTGCAAATGCCGTTGAAAATCAATTTGCAGGGAAATCAACTGATGAATATGGCGTTTGGGTATATTATCCTTGGGCAGCAAAAGTAGTACACCTACTCAATGAACAAGAGTTCGCAATTGTACGTACAAATCGCAATAAACATAAAATTACTGCTGCTGAACAATCTTCCCTTTCACAGAAAAAAATTGGCGTGATGGGACTTTCAGTTGGACAGTCTGTTTCTTTAACTTTAGCTATGGAAAGGGGCTTTGGCGAACTCCGCATTGCTGATTTCGATGAACTTGACCTCAGTAATATCAACCGCATTAGAACTGGTGTTTACAACCTTAAAATCCAAAAAACAGTAATTGTTGCAAGAGAAATCGCAGAGATAGATCCTTATCTGAATGTAGTTTGTTTTGAAGACGGAATTACAGAAGAGAACCTCCACAGTTTTTTAACTGAGAATGGAAAATTAGATCTATTGATTGACGAGTGCGACAGTTTTGACATTAAAGTTAATGCCCGTAATAAGGCAAAGGCTTTGGGCATTCCTGTATTAATGGAAGGCAGTGATAGGGGTACCATAGATATTGAAAGGTTTGATCTTGAACCTAACAGACCAGTTCTACATGGAATGGTTGAACATTTAGACATGGAAAAGTTTAAATCTTTAACAACCATGGACGAGAAAATACCCTACATTACTGCAGTAACTGGTGTCGAAACTTTATCACCAAGAATGAAAGCTTCAGCCGTTGAAATTATGGCTACGATAGCTACGTGGCCACAACTAGCCAGCGCTGTTACTTATGGAGGTGGTATTACTGCAGATCTTGCCAGAAAAATATTATTGGGCAACCTTAGTGTTTCTGGTAGGTTTTTTATCGATATAGATGAGCTTATTAGCGACTCTGCAAACGAAAAACTGGTTACTACTACAACTTCATCCACCGCATCCTTACTCAGTACTACGGAAATAGAAGAATTTATTACCACAAATCATATGGCTTTTGATGAAGGTAAAACAAAGCTTTCTTCACATACCCTAGATACATTGATCAAGGCAGCTGGCAAAGCACCTTCAGGTGGAAATAACCAACCTTGGCGTTGGCATTATCAAAATGGATTATTGCACTTATTTTTAGAAGAAGGCATTGCACAATCCTATTTAGACCCACAGTTTATCTCTTCATATATTTCTTTGGGTTCAGCAATTGAAAATCTTTTACTCGCAGCTGCAGATCAAAATTTGGCAGTCGAATATCATTTAACGCCACAATTTGCACCTAAACATATTGCGTGGTTTAATTTTAGCGAGCACTACCAACCAACAGAACAAGAAAAACAGTTGGCATCACAAATTGATCTAAGGCATACCAATAGAAAAATTACACCAAAAACTGATATCAAAGACTCAGATCTTCAATACTTAAACGATCTTGTTTCACAAACCAAAGATGCAAAGTTATCGTGGATTACAGACCCAGAGCAACTTAAAGCGCTTGGAATGATTGCTACACATACTGATTTATTGAGAATGTTCATTCCTACTGCTCATGAAGATTTCATTACCAGGGAAATGCGTTGGAATTTAGATGAGGTAAATGAAACAGAAGATGGTATTGGGATCCACACTTTAGATTTAAGCAATAATGACCAGATTGGGATTCGCTTGTTGAAAGATAAACGAATGATTAATTTTTTGCAACAAATTAATGGTGGAAGTGGGTTTAAAAGACTTACTATGACGCAATTTATGGCATCATCTGCAGTTGGACTTATTTCAATGCCAAAGGGAGCGATCAATTCATTTATTGCGGGCGGTATGGCCGCAGAAAAATTATGGCTGGGGGCTACTGCATTAAATCTCCAAGTACATCCTGTAAATGTACCCTTAATATTTTTTTATAAAAACTCAGTAGAAAATAGCCTACCAATTCCGCCAGAAACTAAGGTGCAATTGACACATGCTGAAGAACAAGTAAAAAAATTATTTGCTCAAACTGAAGAAGAACAAGCTATATTTATGTTCCGATTATTCAACGCAACCCCCTCCCCAGAAAGAACCATAAGAAAAAAAATCGCTAAAATACTATCACTTGGAAGAGCATAAGCTAAACATTGAAAATCTATATTTTAAAGCCTTTAGAGCCGTTGATGACCGTGCAGCTTGCATGAAGTTTATTGAAGGTCATACACATGTATTAGAAATTTTCGGAATTACACAGATTACTTCGGCTAAAATAGATTGGGTATTGAACCCTGATGTTTTTGTAATTTTGGTCACTGCCGAAGAAGGGGGAAGAGCATTGGCAGGAGGAAGAATTCACCAAGCAAATCGTAAAAATCCACTTCCAATTGAAGATGCCGTTGGTTATATGGACGACCGTATTTATGCAATGGTCGACGAAAGAACCGATGCAGGAACTGGCGAATTATGTGGCTTATGGAATTCTTGGGACATTGCTGGTTTAGGTATAGGTAGTATGCATTTAAGCACTGCCTGTGTTGCTTATGCTGACATGATCAATCTGAGTACATTATTTGGTTTATGCGCACCTGCAACTTATCGGAATTCTATTAGGGGCGGTTTTAGGGTAATTAATGAAATTGGCATCAATGGTAAATTCTATTATCCAAAAGAAGATTTAACTGCCACATCTATCCTTGTTGATGACATTAAAAATCTTCCCTTAACTCATGAGCCTGAGCGGAGCATTGCAATGAATATGAGAGCTAATCCCATTACGCAACAACAGATCCAATCAAAAACTGGAGAATTGATAACTTTACATTTCGACCTTACGACATGAGAAACTGGAAGCGTAATTTAATTGGCCTGCTATTTTGCACATTATTCTTTTATGCTCAACAAGCCAAAGCAGAATTTTATCAAACGCAGGGAATCCTAAATGATGGCTTTAAAGCTTCCTATTACAGGGATCCAACAAATACAATTAGCTTAGGAGAACTTCAAAATCAAAAATTTACTCCGTCAAAGACTGATATTTTCAATTTTGGAATTGATCAAGCAACCTATTGGATAAATATTAGTCCAAATAGTATCAAGTATTTTAACGATAACATTCTCTTTATTGACCAATCAAGATTATCGCTGGCCGAATTATATCTGAAACAGGGCAATGGCAAGATCCAATTATTGAACACTTTCCAATCCTATCCCAATGTTACCAATAATTTAACTCAAGGAAAAATATTCAAACTTCCCAATAAATTAGAGCTAGGTGATCAGTTATACCTGAAACTACGTTCTCATGAAGCATTTGTAACACCCATTAGAATAAGCAGCGAAGGTGCCTTATTAGAAACCCTCTCTTTTAGAGGGATTATATTTGGGTTTTATACAGGCATTATGGTAATTATGTTTGTATACAATCTTTTCCTTTTTATCATCATCAGGGATAAAAGTTATTTATACTATATCTTCTATATCCTTTTTACCTGGTTAACCCAAATCTCTATCCAAGGATATTCATTAAAATATCTATGGACTACAAATAGTACCATGGATAGTTACTCAGTTGTATTATTCAGCAGTTTAACACTGGTATTTACCAGTTTATTTACATTGTCCTTTTTGAATACTAAAGTTTTCTCTAAAATATGGCATAAACTGATTAGCATCTTCTTTTATTTGACATTAGTAAATCTAGCTGTACTTTATCTTTTTGGTATTTCTACCGCATTTATCACAATGCAGTTTTTAACCATTACAGGAACTATCCTTGCACTTTCAGCTGCCTACTTTGTTTATTTCAAAAAGCATTTTAAACCTGCTGGTTATTATTTAGTGGCATGGTCAGTATTACTTATTGGAGCTATACTTTTTATTATGAAAGATTATGGTGTAATCCCTTACAATAATTTCACTATCTATATTTTACAGATCGCATCAGCAATTGAGGTCATGCTGCTCTCTTTTGCATTGGCAGATAAAATCAACTTCTTCAAGAAAGAAAATGAGGTAGCACAGGTGCAGGCACTTAATGCATCACTTGAAAACCAAAAGCTAATTCGTGAGCAAAACATCGTGCTCGAAAATAAAGTTCAAGAAAGAACCGAGGAATTGCAGAATATCAACTCCACCTTAAATGTTACCCTAACAAACCTAAAAGATACCCAATCTCAGTTGGTAGATGCTGAAAAAATGGCCGCACTGGGTCAATTAACCGCAGGTATTGCACACGAAATTAATAACCCCATTAACTTTGTGACTTCCAATATTAAACCTTTGGAATTAGACATTAACGATCTCAAGGAAATTATTACGAAGTATGAATCTATAGATTTCGACAAGGATGTTAAAACACAGATAGAAGAGATTGAACGCTTTAAAAACCAAATAGATCTTAATTTTGTTAACAATGAAATCACTTCCCTTCTTTCTGGTATTAGCGAAGGCGCAAAAAGAACTGCAGAAATCATTCGAAGCCTAAGAAATTTCAGCCGTGTTGATGAAACGGATATGAAGCCGATTGATTTAAATGAAGGCTTGCAAAGTACTTTAGTCTTAGTAAGGAATAATTTACCCGATAATCTTACTGTTATTAAAGAATACGGCAATTTGCCTAAGGTAGAATGTTTACCTGGAAAAATTAATCAGGTATTTATGAATTTAGTTTCTAATGCAATACAGGCGATAAAAACCAAAGACATACAGCGTGAAGAAGAATTTTTAACTATCAAAACATGGTATATCGATCAGCAGGTAAAAATAAGCATAAAAGATACGGGGATCGGTATGACTGAGGAAGTTAAGCATAGAATTTTCGAACCTTTTTTTACCACAAAAGATATTGGAGAAGGTACTGGCTTAGGTTTATCTATTGTGTTTAGCATCATTGAAAAGCATAAAGGTCACATAGAAGTTATATCAAAAGTTGGAGAAGGAACAGAATTTATTATTACCTTGAGAGTAAATCCAGAATAAAAACATGAGGATGCCAAGTGTAAGTGTACTATATATAGATGATGAAGAAAACAATCTTCAAGCCTTTAAAGCAAGTTTCAGAAGACAATATGAAATTTATACCGCAATTTCTGCGGCAGAAGGATTAAAAATTCTACAAAATGTAAACATACAGGTAATTATTGCCGACCAAAAAATGCCCAATACCACAGGGGTAGAATTTTTCAAGAGTATAACAGAGACCTTTCCAGATCCAATCCGAATTCTCTTAACCGGTTATACTGATATTGAAGCATTGGCAGATGCCATTAATCATGGCGATATCTATCGTTATATCACTAAACCCTGGAATGACCTAGAACTTCATAACTCAATTAAGAATGCCTATGATGCCTATAAAGCTAAAATAGATTTACGAAATAAAGTTGCTGAACTAGAAAAAACCAACGATGAGCTCAATCGTTTCATTTATAGCATTTCACACGAATTAAGAGCACCACTAGTTTCGGTAATTGGCATTGTAAACCTTGTAAAAATGGAAGGGCTCTATGATACCAGCGGAGAATATTGGGGGCTCATTGAGACCTGTTCAAATAAGTTGGATTACTATATCCAAAAAACACTTCAATATTATAAGAATAATAAAACTGTTACGGATCAGAGCGATGTTGATTTTAACAAATTAATTAAAGAGCTTATTGAAGTTTATGCCTATACGGATAGAGAAACTCAGTTTACAGTGGATGTAGACCAACAATTTCCCTTTAAAGGTGATCTTTTTAGAATTGAAGTGATTTTGGGCAACCTGATTTCAAATGCCATCAAGTACCAAAAAACAACTGAACTCAACAAAAAGGTAAACATTGATGTGGAAGTGAGCCAAGAATTGGTAAATATTAGCATCAGCGATAATGGAATGGGTATTTTAAACGAGCATTTAGAAAAAATATTCACACAATTCTTTAAAAGTAAAGTACATCATGGTAGCGGATTGGGTTTATTTATAGTTAAAGAGGCACTTAATAAAATCAATGGTCGAATTTCAGTAAGTTCTGATCTTAGTCATGGTACAACCTTTAAAATCACTATTCCTAATGCCCAATAAACTAAAAAAGGTAATGCTGATAGACGATAATGATATCGATCTAAGAATTAATGCAAAACTCATTAGTTTGACCAATATATTTGACGAAATAATTATTTGCCAATCTGGCGAAAGAGCATTTGATTATCTTAATAAAAACCTACAACACCCAGAGCTAATGCCAGACTTCATTTTATTGGATATTCAAATGCCTGAAATGGATGGTTTCGAATTCTTAGAAAATTATAAGTCATTTCCTGAAAAATGTCCTGTAGCAATGCTCTCTTCCACATTAGATTTTGGAGATATCCAAAGAGCCGAAGCAAATCCTTATGTTGTTAAATTATTAAAAAAGCCACTTTCTGCAAAAGAACTTGCCGAACTAATCGACTATTAATAATAGCGATTTTATCGGCAAGTAAATAATTTTGTTGTGTAACTTTCAAATCCTAAACTTGAAGATCAAGTTAACCTTAGTTAAAATTGTGGGCTATCAGGCCCAGTTTCATTGGTGTTTTCCCAATTTTCCGCTTTTTCATGCTCTTCCTTTGCATAATCTTCAGCCTGGATGTGCACAGGATCATTAGATTGGTCTTCACTTTTTTCTTCGTTCCCACCAAATTCTTTATTGCCTTGTTTATTTACACTATGTGGTTCCATCTCAAGGTTTTCAGCTCCTGGCTGTGCTTCGCTTTGTTTTTTTGCAATATCATTTTCGTGTGCGGCCTGATCATGATTTTTACCTAAGCCAGCTATATTTTCTTGATTTTCCATGATGTTAAATTTATATATAGGTAAACAATAGGTAACAGTAAAAGTTTTACCATATTACATCACTATGTACAAAAAAGCCGATTTAAATTATTTAAATCGGCTTTTGAAATGAGTTATTGATAATAGAACTTTATTAAGGTTTAGTTTCTGCAGGCGCTTTACCAATCAATTCCATAAACTGATCTAATTTTGGTGTAATAATAATCTGGGTTCTTCTATTTCTCACTTTACCAGCCTCTGTACCATTATCAGCAACTGGATTGTATTCTCCCCTACCGCCAGCTGTTAAGCGTTTTGGCTCTACTCCATATGTATTTTGTAATGATTGTACCACTGAAGATGCACGCAATGCGCTCAAATCCCAATTATTACGAATATTAACTTGTTTAATTGGTACGTTATCAGTGTTACCCTCAATCAATACATCATAACCTTGATAATCTTTAATGATTTTAGCAATTTTACTTAAGGTAGCACCGGCTTTGTCAGAGATTTCATAACTACCAGATTTGTAAAGCATGTTATCAGATAATGAGATATATACCACTCCTTTCAAAACCTGAACATCAACATCTGTCATTTCCTCACGACTAAGTGACCTGGTTAAATTATTAGTTAAAACCATGTTTAACGAGTCGCTTTTATTTTTTGCATTAACCAATTGCTGAATGTATTTATTTGAACTATTAATTTCATCAACTAGCTTAGAGATATTCACATTACCCTGACTACTAGAGCTCAAACATTTATTTAATGCATCTTGCAAAGCTGCAACATTAGATTTTCCGGCAGCAATTTGTTCTTCCAAGCTTTTAATCCTAATTCTAGACCCCGAAACATCGCTTTCGCTAGCTTGCAATTTGCTATTTAATTCTTGGTTACTTTGTTGCAATTTGCTATTTGTAGACTGCAATTCTTGATATTTTTTATTGCTGATACAGCCTTGCGCCAATACTGCTGTGATTAACAAAATTGGTATTGATATTTTAAGTTTCATAACGATTATGTATAATTTTTAAAAAGACTATTTAGGTAACAAACCTGAAGCGATAAAGTTTGATTGGCAAAAATGTCCCTTTCTGTAGGAGTAAAAAAATGCAGAATATACCTCGCAAAATGCATCTTATATACTCATTTGAACCGTTGGTACAATATTTTTTAATAAGACGATTAATTGAAGTAGCATTGGGGATATTTAGCTGTTATAAAAATTTAGACTATAAGTACTTATGTTAACTACAAAACCTTAATATATGATTAAATGCCTCTTTACCAACGAGAATTTCGTAAAGCTCCAAGGAGATCTCTATAAATTAAGTGATGAAGCATTGCGAACAGAAGCAGAACTTATTCAACATGATTTTCTGGCTTGGATGAGTGTTCGCTTTAACTTTAGCGAAGGCCAAATTGAATACTTAGCAGCTATTAAGCATGGGGAAAAAAAATTACTTGCTTTCGATATCAGTTTTGCCGTTGAAAATAGGCTTCCAATGAGTTTAAATAAATTAGATCATGAAAAGTATCAAGAAAAAATAAGCTTAGCAAAAAATAAATCTCATACAAAAAGTGCGAATGCAATCAGCTATATCACTAATGGTATACTTCAATTAAATATCAACTGCTTAGATATGGTTGATCGAAGCTGGGTAAATAAACCTGCCTTAATACCATGAGCAACAAACACTTAGTTAATTCATATTTATTTTTTTAAAATCCCGTCGTTTAAGTTAACAAATCTCTCAAATTAAAAATCAAATTGTTCAGAGTAGCGTCTGCAATTTGATTTTGATATAAATAATATTATGAATTTCAACTATTTTATTGGGCAATTACAAGCCAAGGGTAACCTTGATCAAAACAATATTGAAGAACTAAGGGCGAGAATTAAAGAACTTTCGCTTGTTAAAGGAACAAACCTGTTGTTTCCTGGAGAACTTTGTAAATACCTTTACTTCATTAAAGAGGGTTTTTTCAGAATTTATACGAGTGATGGTTTTCAAGATAAAACCATTGATTTTGCTGGGCCAAATCGTTTTGCAACTGCGATTGACGGATTTTTCACACAGAAGATCTCGAACGAAGGAATCATTTGCGAAGAAAACTCTATTGTTTTTCGTATCAGTTACCATGATTGGCTAGCATTAGAAGATCTTTCCCCCCAATTTTTGAATATCAGCAAACAGCTTTTGCTAGATTATCTACTTAGCATTAACTATGAAAAAAATGTTTACCGAATTAGTAACGCTACCGAAAAATATAAATACCTAGGCAAACAATATCCAGGCATTGCAAATATAGTAAGCCAAAAACATATTGCCTCCTACCTCGGGATAACTGGCCCTACCTTGAGCAACCTGCTCAAAGACATGTTACGGAAACGCAAATAACTACCACAGTTTTTATTAAGAAAACAAAGACCCATATGCAACTCTAGCAGGCGAGATTTGACTATATCAAAAAGATATATGTCAATTCTACATTACAGGCAAAAACTGCAACGGGTTATATTCATGGTAAAGCACCATCAGCTTCACAATGCACTACAGGCATCTAAAATATTAAGGTGTCATCCTTGCACAGTTAAACGCTTAATTGACCGCCTAAGATTGGAAGGTCATGATATCAAATATGAAAAAGCACTGAAGCGCTATGTTTTGGTAGAATGACACTGGGTATAAGATTATTTAATAATTAAAGTTTAGGTTTCTGGATATGAGTAAGCAAAAGTTAACAACTATTTTAAATTCTATCATTTTTTTACTGGTGCTGCTGTGGATTTATACCGCAGTAAGTAAATTAATGAACATACATGAATTTGAAAGGCAGTTAAAGAATCAGGTGTTCGGCAAAGTTTTTACGCAATGGCTATTTTGGCTAATCCCCATAACCGAAATTTCAGCAGCTATAATGCTTGTTTTTAACAGTACCAAAATATATGGGCTTGTCCTCTCTCTTATCTTGATGGCTTTATTTACCGGGTACATAGGATTGGTACTGCTTAACTTTTATCCTCGAATACCATGTAGCTGTGGCGGTGTACTAAAGAATTTGGGCTGGCATGCACATTTCTGGTTCAACCTCTTCTTTTTATGCATTAGTGCATTAGGAATTTATACATATAGAAAACTATCAATCATTAGATAAAGAAACCCAGAAACAATTTAAAAATAGATCACAAGTTGTATTGGCATCCTCGGGAGAATACCAGTACAGGTCCATGCCCACCAAAGCGGCTATTATATTTTCAACCTAAATTTAAACCAACTTTTTCGTCTGCTTTTTCAAATGCAAAATAGCAGTCAATTACAATGAAAAATTTGAAAAACATGTTACCCCTATTCGCTGTATTGTTGGGCTTTGCCTTAGTTTTTACTCAAAGTGCATTCACTGTTGATCCTGAGGTTGCCACACATTACAACAACAGTACTAATAATACCCCATCATGGGTTCCTTTGGAAAATAAAGTTCTAGGAACTGGTTCAGGAGAGTACAGTTGTGATTCAGCACCGTCAAGAGCTTGTTTAGCTAATTTTGATGATGAAACCATTAACGTGATTGCGAATGGTATCCTAGAACAAAACTAGGTTTCCTTAACTTGAGGCTTTTCAAACTATAACTGATTAAAAGTTTTAGATTTGAAAAGCCTCTTTTTTTATCTTTGGTTTTGTGCAATACCACTAACTATTATTTCTTCATCTGGTATGGGCAGCACGTACCTTTTGCTATTTGGTAAGAGTGTATAAACTTTCCCATTTACTACCCTGGTAATTGTGGTAGCATATTCTGGTTCTAAGTTTAAACGCTTAAGATCCATCCATCTGCTTCCCCTAAAAAGCAATTCTTTTCTCCGCTCTGACAAAATGAGTTTCATTACATTACCAGTATTACTAACAGTGTAAGGGATAAAGGTTCCTGTTTTATATCTTTTCAGCAAAAGCATATTAAGATCAGCTAATGCTTCGCTTGGCTTATCTAAGCGGGCATAACATTCTGCCCTCGTCAATATGACCTCATCAAGCGCTAAGCCAGAAAATGGAGTTGTTGAACCGCTATATTTTCCCTTAAAAGTATATAGCCCACTCCCCCTGTCATATATAAAAGCACTTTTACGCAGATCATTGGCACTATAACTATTTGTTATTTCGTCATTAATCAAGGTAGTAGCCGAATTAGCAAACGAAAAGGCAGCCATTCCAGTATTAAATAACAGTTCTGTATTTAAATTAATAGGAAAAAGTTTCGGGAATGGAATGACTGAACTTTTAGGGTCTAGTGTTAGCGTATTATAGTCCAATATCCTACTTTCGAGTTTTATACATTCATCAGCAGCCTTTATAGATGAGGCATAATCACCCATGCATAGGTAAACTCTTGCCAAAAGGGCGAAGCTCGCAGCCCTATTTGGCCTGTATACGTTATGAGCCACAACTGGCAATAACGATGTAGCTGTTGTCAAGTCGCTTATAATTTGATTATAACTTTGCTGTAATGTTCCCCTATCATATTTCTGGTTAATATTTGAACTTAATAAAATGGGCACCCCCATTTCTTGGTCGGCAGTCGACTTTTTATAGGCTGGCGAATAACTGGTCACTAACTGTGAGAATGCAAAGCTTCTATAAAACAAAGCGGCACCCTTCACAGCATTATAAGTTATACCATCTTTTTCATTAAGTTTTTCTAGTCCATCAAGAACGATATTTGAGTAAAAAACTTGTACGTAAGGATAACTCCAATCGCCCTGTATTTCACCATCATACAAATTTTCAGCCCATATGTAGGCATTCTTATTAGTATTAGAAGCATTATTATATCCTGCTTCAGTGAGTGTGATATCATCTGTACCAGTTAATGGTAAAGAGGTAGACTTATTAATTTGGATGTTATTATCTAACAATGCCTGAAAATCGCTTAAAGTACTAGGTACCAGTAATGCCCTATCCGGTTTAGCCTCCAAATAATCACTTTGGCAGGCTGTAAATAAACAAATAATCAACGATGCGCTCACAGCGCCAATAAAATTTAGAGTTTTCATCTGTATAGAGATTAAATTAGAAGGTTAGTTTTGCGCCAATAGCAATTGTTTTTACTGGCAGATAATTAGCAACCGCATAATCAGGATCTAGATCTAATTTGGTTTTCTTCCATATCACCCCTAAGTTATTTGCATAAACGTAAAAGTTTAATGCATTAAATGGAGCCTTTAGACCTTTGATAGCTCTTGTACTGTAGTTTAAGGTAATGTCTTCTAATCTGATATGATCTGCCTTATCAAACAATACTGAGGAATTGGCATAAAAATTATCACGATTAAGCGTTGATGTTGCACTTAATGAAGGAACATCAGTGTGGAGTTCGTCTCCACTTTTTTGCCATCTCAAATTATAATCCCCATGTCCAGAGGATAAACCATTATCTATGGCTCCACCTATTAAATTTGTATATCTAATGGAGTTTCTTCTAAAAACATAACCCAACCTATAACTGATGTTTGCAGAAACTTCAAAACTACCATAAGAAAAAGTATTTCTAACGGCACCAAAATATTTTGGTCTTAGGCTCCCCATATAAAGCATATTTTCTTCGGTAGCTTCAGCTAATAACTTGCCATAGTCTTTACTCAATACTCCATTTAAATAGCCTTGTGGATCTCCTGTCTGGGGATCAAGTCCTGCCCATGGGAAAGCCCAAGCAGAATAGATAGACTTTCCAACAATAGGTATTGCAGTGTTTACTACTGCAGATTTAACGAGATATTTGGTAACCTTATCATCGCCATAACTAAACAATGCGGTTGTATTCCATTTCAGCTTTCCATTTAAATTGATCGTATTTAAAGTAATGTCAACGCCTTTACCGCTCGTATTTGCTGTATTTCCCTTAAAGGTAAATATCCCTACCGCTGGTCCATACGGAGTTTCTCCAATAAGGTCATAACCATTTTTATAATAAAATTCAATACTTCCACTAATGCGGTTTTTTGAGGTAACAAAGTCAATTCCGCTGTTGATTATTCTTACCCTCTCCCATCTCAATTCTGGATTTGGTGGATTCACAACAGTTGCATAAGGCAGATTTGAACCAGCTGCTGAAGTAGCGTATCTTGCTGTAGTATAAGCGGACAAGGTTTTATCAATATTCCCGTTATACCCATAAGTTAAGCGAAGTTTCAGTTTTGGCAACCAGTCTATCTTATAAAATGCCTCTTCATTCACAATCCATGCAGCACCTACAGCATATAATGGCACGCCTTTTTGATTTGCCTCAACACCAAAAAGATTACTTTGATCTAATCTTGCACTTCCAGTCAACACATATCTATCTTGGTAGGTATAGGCAAAGTTGGCAAACCAACTGATATAACGATCGGTTAAATAACGCTGACTATCATTACCAGGTATAGAGCCCAAACTTCCTGGAGAATAATATAAAGGAAAATCAGACCTCAAATAATCTACTAATTTTGAAGTGTAATGATCCTCATCAAATCCATAACTTCTTTTTGCATTAGAAGTGCTGATCTGTCCCCTAATTTCGTAGCCACCAATAGCAGTTAGATTGTGTTTGTTCCAATCCTTATTGATATTAACCTGACTCCTAAAGTTCTGTATTGTGGCATCAGTTCTATTTTGGTCCATGATACTCCCTAATGGAATAGGTCTAACCAAAGTTCCATCAGCATTCACTACCGTAAGCCTGTTAATCTGATTTCTTACAAAATAACTATCAACGGTTTGCAAATTTCGCCTATCGCCAGAATCGTTATAATATTGATAATTTAAATCTAAATTAATAAAGCTATTCAACTTATATTTTAGCCCTGCATTCAATCTATAGCCAGTTAGGATATTTACATTATTTGCAACAGCTAATTCTTGTAAAGAGTTATACTGCCAATTCAATAGTCCTTTGTTAACACTTTGCACGGAAAAGGCCTCACGATAACGATTAATACTTAAAGCGTTCCCATTCTCATCGGCAAGCATAAGATATGGAAGCGAAATTCCATCAATCGTTAAAGCAGTAGTTCCCGGATTATTTGATGTAGTCTTCGACCGATTGAAGGCAAATCCAGTCCTTATTTCCAATTTATCGTTTAACAAACGATAGTTATTGCTCAGATTAATGGTAAAACGATCATAATCATTACCTTTCAAAATAGTCTCGTTTTTATCATAACCCAATGAAAGAGAAAAGTTATGTTTGGCACCTCCACCATTCAAAGAAAAAGTATATTGTTTGTTCAGCGCATTTTGATAGAGATATTTTTCAATATCATGGCGATTATCCAACAATGAATACCTTAAGATTGCAGCATCGGCATCACTAGCACTCATTTTACCGTCTCTCTTTGCAATCAGCAGTTCAACTACAGGAGAAAGTACGGTATTCGCTAGGGCAATCTCTTTGCTTTTGTAAAATCCCTTATCAAATAGCTGTTGTTCTACCGCTACATAATCCGCAGCACTCATTCTAGGTTGATAAAATTGATCTGGCTTATAGGAAGTTGTAAAATTTGCATTAACATTCACTTTGATAGCTTGGTTATACTGGCCATTCTTAGTCGTAATCACAATAACTCCATTTCCTGCTCTTGCACCCCAGATAGAAGCAGCAGCAGCATCTTTTAAAATCGTTATATTTTCAACGTCATTAGGATTTATATTGGCCAAATCACCTTCATACACAAAGTTGTCAACCACTACCAAAGGCTTCGTATTAGCAAACAACGTATTTTGCCCTCTAATACTGATCGGACTAGAACCATTTGCAACACTAGCATCTCGATTAAAAGTTAATCCCGCAACAGCATATTGCAGCCTGTCTGTGATATTTGTACTTACTACCCGTGTTAGTGTTTCTTTACTTATAAATCCAAAAGAACCTGTAGACCTTTCCTTTGGGATTTTTTGGTATCCCGTAGATATTTCAACTTCTTGCAACACATTGATTTCTTCTTCCATCACAATACTTAAAGGTTGTATTTCTGCTGTTACAATTATCTTTATTGTTTGTGTTTGGAAAGCAAGGTTTTTAATTAAAAGGGTGTAATAACCAGTTTTCAATTGTACAATGAAAAGGCCTGCACTATCAGTAAGTACACTTGGACCACCAGTAACGGCTACTGTAGTTCCAGCTAAAGGCAATAATTTTTTATCTAATACCTTTCCTTTTACCTGTATCGTTTGTTGAGCAAGTAAGGTAAATCCAGAAAAGAGTATAAGATTGATCAATAAGCATATTTTTTTAATCATAGTTTTGGTATTTAAGGGAGTTAATTTTTGTGGTTCAATTGTTGTTGTCTTTGAAGACAATCATATCGACTTCAAATTTGCCTTTAACAAACTCGAGCCCATACTTTTGTAAGTCACTATTGATGGAAAGCACATCATTCAAAGGTGCACTGATAGCGATATCTACGTTCTCAGCGTAATCAGTTAAATTGACAATAGGTATTACAGAGTTATAGAAATAATAAACTTCTAAAGCATTGATAAAGAGGTTTAAATTACTTTTGCTTAGTTGCAAGCCATTCTGATTGCGATCAATCAGTTTTTTTTCGCTGGTGCTTGGTTGGATAGTCTGCCCTTCAATCTTTTTAAGTGCATAACAGGTAACTAATCGTTTTTCCAACTTGACGGTATATTTTTTAAAAAGCCTAGAAAGATCGGCGTACATCAATTGGTAACCATCACTTTGTGAATCAGCTGGTAATTTCATCTCATAAGACCAAACATAGGGCCTCCAATTTTCGCCCATCTTTACAGGATCTACGATCAAAGAATCTTTTGTTTCTATTAAGATTTTACCATTTGAATAGAATTTTTTTCCTGCACCTATTGCGGTGGCGAAAAGGTTCATCAGCGCTAAATTCTTAATTAATATTTTAGAGAAACCCTGTTTGCCAACTGCGGGTGGTGTGATAATCATTCCACAACCAATTCCATCCACATAACTACTCAACATCGTATGGTATAGTTCAGTAGACCCATCTCCCCCATTTCCATTATAGAAAAGTGGAACTTGCTTATCATAAGCAACCTTATAATCTCTCTTCTCCTTAAGCTTATAATTTTTATTCGTTAAAAGCTGATTGATATCCTTTGCATTAATAGCCTTGGCATCAGTTATGGCGACTACCGTTCCATTCTCATTTATCCATACATAATGTGGCAGGTAAGCATGTGGAAAAAGCTTAGTTAATTCCTTTTCAGCGAAGAGATGTGGAACCAAAGAAGGCTTTCCACGTGTTTTATTAAGCTTTTCTAACAGTGGCAACACTTCACTTTCAGTTTGATAGGTTACCGAAATGAATTGTACTTTTGTCTTGAATACTGATTGGAGGCTATCCATTTTCGGAAACATAGCCACACATGGACTACACCATGATGCCCAAAAATCCAATATCAGAAACTTACCCTTAAAGTTTGATAATTTGGTTGTAGTAACGACTTTTCCATTATCATCTTTATAACCATGCAAGTTTTTTAAAATAACATCCGGCACCTGCTCACCTATATTTATGCCCTGTTTTATAATGTTGCCTTTATTGTCTTGCGCAACTAGCTGATGGTGTGTTGCCAGGCATAACAAAAGCATGAAGAAATATGGACTGATTTTTAACCTGTTCAAAAACAGATTTGCGATTTTTTGATGTGGTACTTGCTGATTTGCTTTCGGCGCAAAAGTCCATAGCAATGCCACCACGTTAAGTTTCGTGTTTTTTCTCATAAGTTGGTTGGTTTAGGTTAGGAAAATTCTCGGTAAGGTTTTCTGGAACAAAAGCAGGCGGCTATTAATTATTAACCACTATTTGTGCCACCCGCTAATGTTTAATTCTTACTCTGGCGAGCAAATGACTAAACTGATCAGGATAATAAACGAAACACCTAGGACAACTTGTAGAAGAGCAAAAAAAGCATCACCATGCCTCCCCCCTTTAAAAGAAGCAGCCAAATGGTTAAATACTTTTTGTTTTGTTTTCATGCTCGTATTGGTTATACGAGTCTTGTTGATTGTAGCTCACAATACATGTGGGGCCTGCACACCATGGCTGCAAAAAGTTTCTGACGCCTAACGCTAACATGGTTACAGCAGACCCCACATCTATTTCAATATGCGAATATAGCATATCTACACATAGACAGGGGTATTTTTCTGCTGTCTTGCGTTAGCGGCGTCAGATTTAGCAACCACAAGACTCTTTAAATACCTTTGATATAAACCAAATGTAATTAAAATTTGTTAATAGGACAAATAAGTCCTAACATATTTTTATTTATATCCTGACTTTGCCTTGGTGGGAAAACAGTACAAAAATCAGGAATACTTAAATCGTGTAGGAAAAAGATTAGTTAAAATTCGTGAAGAAAAAAAGATTACCCAAGAACAACTACAAGAACTCACAAATTTTGACACCAGACAAATTGGCCGTATTGAACGCGCCGAAACCAATGCATCTATCAGCATCATCAAAGCCATAGCAGACGCATTAAAAATTGAAATTAGCGAGCTGTTAAATGTATAAGGTAATACAACATCCTATCCACAAATTTCTGACTTCCATAGTACCAAACTTTACAAGTAAATAATTTATCTTTGTACATGGATACAGCCGAATTATTACAGCGGGCTTTAAATTTCGAATTTTTAACCCAAGAAGAGGGTGTTTTTTTATACCATAATGCTGATACAGCAGAATTGGCATACGTGGCTAATGAACTGAGAAAAATTCAAGTGCCAAGTGGTAAAGTAACTTGGCAAATAGATCGTAATGTAAATACGACCAACGTTTGCATTGCCAACTGTAAATTTTGTAACTTTTTCCGTAGACCCGGCCACGATGAAAGCTACATTACAGATATCGAAACTTATAAGGTTAAAATTGAAGAAACTTTCCGTTTAGGTGGAGATCAGCTCTTACTCCAAGGCGGGCATCATCCAGATTTGGGATTAAGTTTTTATGCCAATCTCTTTAAAGAACTCAAAGAATTATATCCCGACCTAAAACTACATGCGCTAGGTCCTCCAGAAATTGCACATGTTGCCAAACTTGAAGGTATCTCCCACACAGAAGTATTAAGAGAATTGAAAGCAAATGGCATGGATTCTTTACCAGGTGCAGGTGCCGAAATCCTGAACGACCGTGTAAGACGTTTAATATCTAAAGGAAAATGTGGTGGTCAAGAATGGCTTGATGTAATGCGTGCAGCACACCAACTAGACATTACCACTTCTGCTACCATGATGTTTGGACATGTTGAAACTATCGAAGAGCGATTTGAACATTTGGTATGGATCAGAGAAGTACAGAGTGAAAAGCCAGCACATGCAAAAGGCTTCTTAGCCTTTATCCCTTGGCCTTTTCAAGATGATGGCACTTTATTGAAGCGCTTAAGAGGCATAAGTAACAACGTTACCGGCGATGAATATGTACGCATGCTAGCCCTTAGCCGTATCATGCTGCCCAACGTCAAAAACATACAAGCAAGCTGGTTAACCGTAGGTAAGGCTGTTGCACAAATGTGCCTACACGCCGGAGCCAACGATTTTGGATCAATCATGATTGAGGAAAATGTAGTCTCTGCAGCAGGTGCACCTCACAGATTTACCGCTAAAGGTATTCAAACCGCTATTATAGAAGCTGGCTTCGATCCACAACTACGTGGCCAACAATATAACTACCGTGATTTACCTGCACACCTAGAAGAACAAGTAATTACTTATTAAATCATAAAATCTTAGAAATCATGTTAAAAAAATCAACGCTCGTTTTATTTCTTGCACTCGCAAGTTTCTTTTCAAAAGCCCAACAAGGCTGGTTTAAACAAAAAATTAACGCAAAAACAACTGTAGGATTCCCCTTAGAACCGAAAAAAGTAAATGAAAATTCCTATGTTGTAAAAGATGCTGATGAGAATATTTACATCGTAACAACGCTTGACATGTTAGCAGTAACTAAAATGACACTGGAGGAATTTAACACAGGAATAGTTACGGAAGAATTTGCTGATGAATTTTTAAATGGACTTGCTCCCAGCATGCCCGCTTATACTTTTAAAGCTATTAAAATAACCAAAATAAAAGACCAGGTTGTTTACCAGATAGAAGGAAGAGATGATAAAAACCAAGCAACCATTTATTTTAACATCTTCTTTGTTGATGGTATCTCACACAGCATAACCTGTATTCAAAAGGATGGTAAACCAACTAGAACAAGAGATCTTTTCTTGACCAATATCTATATTTCAAAATAGTTAGTCAAATTTCGAAGCAAAAAAAGGGAAGAAAACAAATGTTTCCTTCCCAAACTTAAACCAATATAAACTTACGACAACTTAAAGCCTGTTTTAATAAATTGATTAGCAATAGCAATAACTTCTGCTTTTGTCAATGCTTCATCAAATGATTCGGCAGCTGCATTTTGACTAACCAGCGTACCATTGATACCTGTAATCTGATAGGTTGCTTGTGTAGTATTCTGTTCACGTACATAAACTGCATCTACTGCCGATATACCTGTATCATTTCCATTAGCTGCATAACCAATCCATGGTTTTAATGCAGAAGCTCCTGTTACGTTTGCAGCTACCATTTGGCGTAAATGTGCAGCATGACGAGCCTCAACAGAGTGGATCTGTAAAGCGGTTGTCAATACAGCATTTCTCTTCAATACTGTTGCCTGTCCTTTATAAGCTCTAACACCAGTATCTTCAAATGCCAATGCAACTTTTAAGAAGGTTTGATAATTGCTAAATACGTCGGCAAACGCACCGCCTGCTGTAAAATCAAAATTGTCATATACCAATACAGATCTTGCCGAAGCACCCAAAGCACCTCTTAACAAGTTTACGTGCGCATTCTCATGGTCGCGGATGGTAGTAATGGCTCCATTTGCCGCACCTGCAGGAACTAATGTAGGCGTAGCTACCAATGCGTGGTTATAAAAATGATATTCCAAATATTCTAATGAAAGTGCAAAGTTCAATACATCAACCACAGGTGCAGGAGTAGTTTGACCATATGCTTTTTGGAACATTGAACCCATTGCCAATGGCAATGCAGCTACAGCAATTTTTTTGCCCATGTTAAAAAAGTCCTTCATTGCGGCTCTTCTCGGGTTTAACCTTTCATAGATCTCACCGTCTACTTTTTCTATTTCGTCTAATATGTTTACGATATTCATGATTGCTATTTTTAAGATTAAAGATTGATTACGTTAATTTGAGTTTTAATAAATGGTCCGGCAGCTGCCAGAACTTTATCTGGAGTTAATGCTCGATCTAAACCACTCGCATCAACTACTTCACTGTTCGCAAAAGTTCCATTAGAAATGATATCACGGATATAAGCTGCATGACGAGCTTCTACAGAAACAATCTGTCCGGCAATTACAATATAAGCGTCAGTCGTTAAACGAACACCAGCTCCATTGTAAGCGGCAACTCCCAAATCTTCAAATGTTTTCGCAGCCGCTAGTACACTTGTACGATCTGAAAAATTAATACTAGAGAAATTAGGAGTTAGACTGCCAATTGCCGATGTACCCAATGCTTTTTTGAAAAATTCACGGTGAGCAATTTCATGATATTGAATATCAGTAAAATAATTTCTTTCTGCTGAGCTAAAACCTGAAGGTGGGTTAGATGCAACTTGTATATAAAACGCAGCTTCCAATTGTTCTAAAGCATAAGCGTAGTTAAGCACGCCAATATCATCTTTAAAATCTAATGTTACGCCGGTAAAAGACGGTGATGGTCTATCTTTTCGGCAACCAGCTGCTGTTAATGCAACTACTGCTGCTCCAGCACCTGCATATTGCAGAAAAGAACGTCGCTGTAATTTAGATTCCAAAATGCTGCTTTCTTTGGTAAGCACATCTTGGTTTGGATCGTTTAAATTTTCCATAAGATTGATTTTTAATTAAAGGTTCAGATAAGGTCTTTATACCCCTATCTACGAGGGATGATTCGCTTTGGTTTTCGCCACCAAAGAAAATATTTTCTATTCCATTCAATTTTTGATAAATTGACCCGTCCTTAAACCCCTAATATTGTGCTCAACGCAATTATTGTAGATGATGAAGAATTTGCCCGCTCATCGCTTTATTTCCTTTTACAGGAAAACTGCGAAAATGTAAATATTGTAGGCATCGCCAAATCTGTTAATGATGCACGTAACCTGCTCAACCTCTATAATGTAGATCTCATCTTCTTGGATATTGCCATGCCCGGCGGGAACGGTTTTGAACTCATCCCCCAGGCACAACAAGCCAATGCAACCGTAATTTTCACTACAGCTTATGACCAATATGCCCTGAAAGCTATTAAGGCCAATGCATTGGATTATTTGTTAAAACCAATTGATATAGACGAATTAAAGGAAGCTGTTGACAAAGCTGATAAATACATCAAATTAAACAAGGCCGAAAATAACAGGAATGAAAGCCTAAAAAACTTAGCTAATGACTTAAGTGATAAAACGGCCATAAAAAAAATAACCTTACCCAGCGGTCAGGGATACCGTTTAGTTGATATTGATGACATTATCCATATTGAAGCAGATAGCAATTACTCTGTTTTCCACCTCAATAACCTTGAGAAAATTGCCGTTTCAAAAGTACTGAAAGACTATGAGGAAATTCTACCAGAAAACAGATTTGTCCGTATCCATAAATCAAGTATTGTAAACCTCAAATATGTAAAAGAGTACAATTCTAAAAATGGACTCCAGGTAATTTTAAACAATGGTGAGTTTATTAATGTTTCTCGAAGAAGAGCCAGTGATTTTTTCGAGAAAATTAAAACATATACCAACTTCCAAAGTGAAAACTAGCTATTCATATCTGCTGATTTGGCTGGTTGCCCTTCTATTTCTACCACCATTAAAAAGCTATGCACAAATTGCTTATCTGCCACACTATACCACAAAAAATGGTCTGCCGAGTAACAATTGCTACTATACGCTACAAGACAAAAAGGGATATATCTGGGTAGCTACTGATGCAGGCGTAAGCAGATTTGATGGTACCATATTCGAAAACTTTTCTGTTGATGATGGCCTCCCAGATAATCAGGTACTGCAATTAAGAGAGGATAGCAAGGGCAGGATTTGGTTTTTGTCGCTCAATGGACAGCTGAGTTATTTTTACAATGGCAAAATCTATAATCCAGACAACGACAAACAACTTAAGCAGCTCAATTTTAATGCCGTTATTGTTTCGTTTTTTGAAGATAGCAAAGGTCGGATCTGGTTTGGTACCAACAAAAACATCATCGGTGTTTGGGATGGGAAATCACTGATTAAATACAGCTCGCCGATTACCGAACGTCAATATGCAAATGCATTTATTCAGGAAGATAAATCTGGTAATATATGGGCATACAGCACTACAGCAGTGTTTTTATATATCAAAAGCAACTTCGTTTTAATAGCTGATGATGTGCTGCCACTCTCCTATAAAACCCTAGTTAACCGAAAAGATAAATCTACCTATTTTTTAAATAAGGCCGGACTTAACATTAAAGATGGCCCGATCAGTAAACTCGTGCTAAAAATTAGGCCAGATTTATTGAATAATAGACCGGGTTATATCTATGTAGATCAGAACCAATTATGGTTAAGCAATAATAGTGGCGTTTATGTAATTGATTTTAATGGCAACGAAAAACAATTACTTAAGGATATAGATGTTAACCAGGTCATTAAAGACCGTAATCAGAACATCTGGTTTACTACAAAAAATGGGATCTATAGATTGCCAGATCCAAAAGAAAGACTATATATTTTTAATAAAGAGAGCGGCTTAACAAGTAATGTAGTTAAAAGCATTACTAAAGACGATAAGAATAGATTATGGATGGGGGTCGACAATAGTATCAATATCCTACATTCTAAAAAGAAAACCGTACAGCAGATCCTTATTCCAGACAAAAGGAAATACAATACTATTAAACAATTGGTATTCGATAAAAGGAATAAACAGATCTATTTCGCATCAGATTATGGATTGGGGTCATTCTCCTCCAACTATCCTGTTAATTCGACCATCAGGTACTTAAAAGAAACGAATAATTCTGTTTTTGTGGTTAAAAACTTTAGTATTGACACCACCAGCAAATTGGCGCTAGCACTTTCTTCTGGAGTAGTAATCATTAACGATAGAATTAACAAATTTGAATTTTCATCTTTAAACTATAAAGAACAGGAGGATTACTTTAAAGATAGATCGTATCGTGTCTATTATGATCAGTTGCAGAATTTGTGGTTTTCTAACATTTATGGATTATCAGAATTCAACCATGGCCAACTCAACAAACCCTATGAAAACGCTCCAATTTTAACTAAAAGGATCAATGACATTAAACAGCTGCCCAATGGCATTCTTGCCATGGCTACCGACGGTTATGGCATTATTTTTTTCCACAATGGCAAAGTAATCAAGCAGATTACTAAAAAACAGGGACTTAATAACAATATTATCAATAGGCTTTTTGTAAAGGATAATTTTCTTTGGGCAATTAGCAATACCGGGGTTAACCGCATTGAAATAGGCAATAATAAATTTACCATTAACTCATTTGATTATGCAAATGATCTGCTATCAGATGACCTGAACGATCTCTATATTGACACTGATACCGCCTATTTTGCTACAAATAATGGGCTTGTATATTTTGCGCATAACCAGAAATCACAATCTACCATAGCTCCAAGCATTTACATATCATCTGTTATCAGCAACAATAAACTGTTAGATTTGAGTGCATCAAACTTTGTGATCAAGCCAAATGAAAGAAACATTATTTTTAATTATAGTGCAGTTGATTTTAAGAATAGAAAAATTGTATACCGTTACCGATTAAAAGAAGATGAAAACTGGTCGGAAACAAAAAACAGAAGATTAGAACTTTCTTCATTAGAACCAGGGAAATATTGTTTCGAAGTGAGTGCTAAAAGTCAGGATAGCGACTGGAGTACTCCTGCTAAGATCAATTTCATACTGGAGAAACATTTCTGGCAAACTTGGTGGTTTTTATTACTATTGCTTACTGTTGGTGGATACTTGTTATACATCATCACCGTTCGCATTACTAAAAGACAAAAAAACAAGGAACAGGAGCAATTATTACTAAAAAACAAAATCTTGATGTTAGAGCAGCAAGCCTTGCAAGCCATGATGAACCCACACTTTGTGTTTAATGTCATGAACTCTATCCAACATTATATCAATACCAAAAATACGTCATCGGCCAATAAAGTATTAACAGGATTCGCAAAGTTGATCAGAAAGAACTTAGATATCATTACAAAAAGCTATATCAATTTAGAGGAAGAAATAGCTTATTTAAACCTATACCTGAGCCTTGAAAAGAATAGATTTGGCGAGAAATTTGTTTACCACATTGATATTGACCCAGCTATCGATTTGGAGGAAACACTAATTCCTTCAATGCTTTTACAGCCCTATATTGAAAATGCAATCTGGCACGGTATTATGCCTATTGAGGATGGTGGCCAGTTAACGATCAACATCGATCAAAAGGATGAAGATTACCTGTGGATTAAAATTATTGACAATGGCGTTGGAATTAAAAACTCATTGGCCAATAAAAATAGTACACATCAAAGCAAAGGGATGAACTTAACCCAGGAAAGAATAAACCTGTTGAACAAAATTGAAGCAAAACCGATACAATTGTTCATAGAACAGAACGGAAATAGTGGCACTACAGTTACACTTTTGGTACCGCTAACTTAAAAATTACCGTTTACTCAATTATTACTACCACTTACTAAATAGAAAAGAATCATGTTACTATTAGCATTAAACTTGTTATAAGATATTAAACAAACATTAATTGTTTGTAACAGAACGTTCTTATAGGATTGACAAAGATATTTTTTAACCTAACCTAAAACTATATCTCAATTCAGGTTTCATTTGTGTGTTAAAAGCGTCCCAATTAATTTGAGACGCTTTTTTTGTTTATAGGCGGTTTCTTAGTTCATTGGCTCATTTGTTCATTGGTATTGATCCTCATTATCTGATGCTTTGCACAACCTGCTAACATTTCAACTTTCAACCTTTCAACATCTTCCATCATACCTCTTCCATATACCTACCATATACCTACCATATACCTACCATTTACCTACACCTTGCCTATGCAAAAGAATCACTTTGGGATTTCTCATATAACATGTGCTGATTTCAATCAATCCAATAACCAATTCCCAACACTAAGCTAAATGACTTGGCATAACATCCATCGAACATTTCCTCTTGCCATGATACAACTTTTCAACCTTCAACTTTTTAACATTCCAATGTTCAGCCTCCTGCCATTTCCAGCTAACTGACTGCATTTCAGCAACAGAAAAATTTTAAAAAAACTTTTAGAAAAACGCATTTTATTTTAATTTTGAACTAAATAAACAATCTAAAAAAACAGGCTTCTTTCTATTAAAAGATTTTTGTAATTTAGAGTACCGTTAAAACTTTCCTACTTTAATTTTTGTGTTATGAAAGCCCCAAAAAAACCGACTGCAAAAAACCCAGTAAGCAAGCCTAAGTCGAGCAAAGAATCAGACGAGGATGAAGATGATGACATTCAGGATAATGAAATCTTAGAAGATGAGGATGAAGATGACTTCGATGTGCCACTAGATGTACCATTAGACCTCGATACTTTCGATAGTTTTGACGATGATGATGATGACGACGACGATAGATACTAATTTACAACCTAAGATATCCAAAAAAGCATCCTATATAGGGTGCTTTTTATTTTAATATAATCCCAAAACATGAAGATTGTTCCTATTACAACTAAAGCGCATAAAAAAGAGTTTTTAAATGTTGTAAGCTTAATTTATAAAGATGATACCAGCTGGATCCGTCCTCTTGATCAAGACATTGAAAAGGTCTTTGACCCAAAAGGAAATCCATTTTTTAAGCACGGACAATGTACCAGATGGATCTTGGTAGATGAAAATAATAGAACCATTGGTAGGGTTGCGGCATTTATCAATGAGAAAAAAGCCCATAACTATGAGGTACCAACTGGCGGAATGGGTTTCTTCGAATGTATCAATAATAAAGAAGCTGCCCTTCTATTGTTTGATACGGCAAAACAATGGCTTCAGGATAAAGGTATGAAAGCCATGGAAGGGCCTATCAATTTCGGAGAAAACGATACTTTCTGGGGTTTATTGGTAGAAGGATTTACACCGCCGTCATACGGAATGAATTATCACCTTCCCTATTACCATCAGTTTTTTACCGATTACGGGTTTGAAACCGCCTACGAGCAATTAACAAACCATATTAACCTCACCATTCCATTTCCAGCTAGGTTTACCAAAATTGCCAATTGGGTTGCTGCAAAACCAGATTATAGCTTCGAGCATTTCAAGAAAGAAAATGCCGACAAATACATTAATGATTTAATGGAAATCTATAATGATGGGTGGAAAGATTTCGAAAACTTCGTTCCCATAAAAAAAGAAACGTTAAAGGAAAGTTTCAAACAGATGGAAGTCATCATGGACGAAAATCTGATCTGGTTCGCATACGCCAATGGAGAACCTGCATCCTTCGTAGTGATCATTCCAGATGCCAACCAGATGATTAAAGGCTTAAATGGTAAATTAGGGCTGATAGAAAAACTAAAGTTTGCCTATAAAAGGTGGATTGGCGTGAAAAGGATGCGTGCCATTGTAATGGGCACCAAATCTTCCTTCCAAAAGCTAGGATTAGAATCTGCCTTATTTATTAAACTTGGGGAGTATGTGTTGCCTAAAAATCAATATACCGAACTGGAACTTTCTTGGGTAGGCGATTTTAACGAAAAAATGATAGCAATTCATCAAGCTACAGGCGCAACTTTCGGAAAAAGACATCTAACTATGCGTAAAAGTTTTTAATGAAGCAGGGGCTCCCATTTTAACGTCATATAGCTAATCTATCTCTCAGAAGGAGGCGCCTGCCCCGGCCATCCGGGTAAAATCTCTTTAATGGGCTGGATTACCTGTTTCTAATTTCCTCATATAAATCAATCACCTTTTTCTGAAGTTTGATGATTTCCTCTTCTTTAATGGAAAGCCGGTCTTTTAAGATTTCTATCTCCGCAAAATTGCCCAGCTCGGACATGTCTTCTTCTTTAGAGATAATCTCTAAGGTAGAAACTTCAAATAGCCTGGAAATTTGGTCCAATCTAGAAATGTTAATGTCTGTAATACCAGTTTCGATTTTCGAAAATGCGGGAATTGAAATTTCTAGGCGTTTAGCAACTTCACTTTGGCTCCAGCCATTTTTTTGGCGCAGCTGTCTAATGTTTCTTCCAATGGTATTCATCTGATTAAGATTAGGTTCGAGAGTCTGTTTATTGATTTTAAACATTCAACTCTGATGCCAACTTAACCAAATCCATTCCGCCAAAATTCCCAGAACTCATTAACAATAAATTAGTATTGTTAAAATTTAAGCCCCTTAAATAACGTTCCAAATTTTCTGCATCACTAAAAAAAACAATGTTCTGATCATTAAAAGATGTTTGAACATCATCTGCAGATAGGGGCTCCATTTTTTTATGTTTGAAGGTTTTTTCGTCGATATAAACTATCGCTAAATCTGCCTCATTCATCGTATTTTCATATTGCTGCAAAAAGGCTTTATTCAAACTGCTAAAGGTATGCAATTCAATACAGGCTACGAGCTTCCTTTTCTCAAACTGTGCTTTTACAGCATCGATGGTTGCTTTTAGCTTTGATGGCGAATGGGCAAAATCTTTATAGACGCTTGTATTTCCGGTGCTGTTCAATAGTTCTAAACGTTTGGCTGCACCTGTAAATGAGGCAATAGCTGCATTAAAATCAGCTGTATTTATTCCCAATTGTTCGCACACCAATTTGGCCGCATTCAGGTTCATCAGGTTATGGTCTCCAAACACCTTTAAAGCCGTCCGCTCTGGCAAAAGATATGTTATACCATCTAATACCTCATGTGCAGGTATGGTGTAGGGAATATGCGCTATTTCTGCCTTAGAATTTTCTACAAGCTGATCTAGCTCCTGGTCATTTTTGCAATAAATTAATTTTCCTCCAACTGAAATCGTATCGATGAATTTATCGAACTGGGAAATATAATCCTCAAATGTTGGAAAAACATTAATATGATCCCAGGCAATTCCACTAATTACCCCAATGTTTGCATGGTATAAATGAAACTTTGGTCTTCTGTCTATTGGAGAAGCCAAGTATTCATCTCCCTCAATAATAATGATCGGTGCCGAATCTGTAACTTTCACCATTGTCTCAAAGCCAGCTAGTTGTGCACCAACCAGGTAATCGAAATCTTTGCGATAATAGTTCAGCACATGCAGGATCATGGAAGTGATGGTTGTTTTTCCGTGACTTCCGCCAATTACAACCCTTAGTTTTTCCTTGCTCTGCTCATAAATATATTCTGGATAGGAATAGATCCTCAGCCCCATGGCTTGGGCCTTTAACAATTCTGGATTATCCAAACGGGCATGCATCCCCAATATTACCGCATCCAAATCAGGAGTAATATTTTGCTCGAACCAACCAAATTCGGCAGGTAAGAGGCCATAATTGGCCAATCTGGTACTTGATGGCTCAAAAATCACATCATCTGATCCAGTAACCTCAAATCCTTTTTTATGCAGCGCAATAGCCAGATTGTGCATTGCACTTCCGCCTATTGCGATAAAATGTATCTTCATAATTAGTAAATTTACCAATAGCTATATAGGCTAAGGTAGTTTAACGAACTTTGCTGCTACCCAATTGTCAATCTTTTTATGATCTACATAAGTTAGGTTAAAATCAGCACAATGTGCTTTGATCATCTCCAGATCTGGGTCCTCATAAAATCCGCTGAAAAATATCAGTCCATCTTGTTTCAATACAGCAGCATATTGCTCAATTTGATCCAATAAGATGTTTCGGTTAATATTAGCTAGGATGATATCAAATTCAGTTTGAGGAATAGTTTCCTTACTGCCGCAGAGCGATGTTAAGTTATCAATCTGATTAAGCGCTGCATTTTCTATAGCACTATTATAGCAAACTTCATCATTATCTATGGCTACAATTTCCTTTGCTCCTCTTTTTGCTGCCAGAATTCCCAAAATCCCGGTACCTGCACCCATGTCTAAAATTACCTTGTCCTGTACATCGGTTTCCAGCACATACAACATCATCATCGTTGTAGTTTGGTGATGACCAGTACCGAAAGCCATTTTCGGATCAATTACGATCTCGTATTTGTATTGTGGCTGATGATCATGAAAGGTTGCCCTCACATAACAATCATCATTGATAATGAGTGGAGAAAAGTTCTTTTCCCATTCCTCGTTCCAGTTATGTGGGGCTATCTTATGGATCTTATAAGTATAAGCCAAATCGTCTTCAAAACCTTCTAAAACTTCTTTTAAAGCAGTTTCATCGAACTGATTGGCCAAAATAAAGGCATCAAACCCTTTACTGGTATCTTCAAAGGTATCAAAACCTATATCAGCCAATTCTACAATCAGCAGATCGTGTTGATATTCCTCAATTTTTCTAAAATTAAATTCTACTTTAATATAATCCATTACGAATTAAAAGTTTTAATGATATCAGTAAAATCACGAGACTTCAAAGAGGCGCCACCAATTAGTCCTCCATCAATATCTGCTTGTGCAAATAGTTCTGCTGCGTTTTTAGGGTTACAGCTTCCACCGTATAAAATAGTGGTATCATCAGCTACTGTCATGCCATATTTCGCATCAATTTTAGCTCTTATAAATGCATGAATATCTTGCGCCTGCTCTGGAGATGCAGTTAAACCAGTACCGATTGCCCAAACCGGCTCATAAGCGATCACTACTTTAGCAAAATCTTCAGCACTGAAATTAAATAAACCATTAATTAATTGGGTTTCCAAAACCTGATAATAGCTACCGTTATTTCTTTCGTCTAAAGTTTCTCCGATACAGAAAATAGGGATTAAATTGTTTTTTAAAGCAATGCTTGTTTTTTCGGCCAATAAGGCATCACTTTCAGCATAATATTGTCTACGTTCTGAGTGTCCGATAATTACGTATTCGCAACCTGTAGATTTGATCATTTTGGCAGAAATCTCACCTGTATAGGCACCGCTTTCATTTTGGTGACAGTTTTGAGCTCCCATTTTAACGATGCCAGCACCTAATTGAGCTAAACTGTTCAAATGAATATAAGGCGCACAAATTACTGCGATCTGATCTCCCTTTTTTTCATCTCTTACCATATTTACAATTTCTGAAAATAGGGATATGCCTTCGCTATAATCCAAATTCATTTTCCAGTTACCAGCTACAATTTTCTTTCTCATTTTCTTATTGTTTGATTTTAACGACTACTACAATTTCATCGACTTTAATTAGTTATATATTTCGCTTGTCTATAGTTCAAGCTTCAATTCTTTGCTTAGCAGTTAAGGATTATTTAAAATCTTCGGTACTGTTTTGTTTCTTCAAATACATGTGCCAAGATTGCTTTTTCTACCTCATCTAAAACGATAGCTCTCCTTTCAAAAACCTTTGTTGTGGTTTCGAACATTTTATCCAGTCTGTAGGTTTCAAAGCCTTGGCCCCCACCCCAGGCAAAATCAGGGATAAAGTTTCTTGGAAATCCGCCGCCAAAAATATTGGCACTTACCCCTGCTACCGTTCCTGTGTTAAACATGGTGTTGATACCACATTTTGAGTGGTCGGCCATGATCAGTCCACAAAACTGCAATCCCGTTTTACGGAAATTCTCTTCTTCATAATCCCACAAACGCACCTCTGCGTAGTTATTTTTAAGGTTTGAATTGTTGCTATCGGCACCAATATTACACCATTGACCCATCACCGAATTGCCCAGATAACCTTCATGCCCCTTTGATGAGTAACCCCAAATTATCGCATTGTTGATTTCTCCACCTACCCTACTGTATGGTCCGATGGTGGTACCAGGATAAATTTTAGCCCCCATTTTTACCGATGATTCTTCACCTAATGCAAATGAACCTCTAATGTTGGAACCTTCCCATACCTCTGCATTTTTACCGAGATAAATAGGTCCCTGTAAGCTATTGAAGGTTGAGCATTCTGCCTTAGCTCCTTCTTCTACAAAGATCTGATCTCCCAAAAAGGTATTGGTATTGCTTAAAGTAGTTGATGTTCTCCCCTTGGTTAACAGTTCAAAATCTTTAATCAATTCTACATTGTTGTTTTTAAAAAGGTCTTCTGGGTACTGAATGTGCGTGAATGAAGAAAGATAATTAACGTTCTTGAAATTTGTTAACGCAGTAAGGTTATTCAAATTAATTTCTTCTGTATGGTAGGCTATTACCAAACCATCCTTAACCAATACTTCATCAGGTTTAAGATTGGTTACTGCATCAATTAATGAAACATCGGGACAGATGGCACCATTAATATACAAATTTGCTTTAACAGAAGGATATTTTACACTGAGGTAATCTTGCGTTAGGAAACCAAACTGGGCATCCAATACTTTGGCCCACTTTTCTGCGATGGTTAAAATACCAATTCTCAAATCAGCTACTGGGCGTGTAAATGTAAGAGGTCTGAGCGAATGCCAAGACTTATCATCAAATAAATTGATTGTCATAAGCAACAAAAATAAAAAAAGTCCCGAGCAATGCATCGGGACTTTCAAAATATTTATGCAGTAATAGAATTAATCTACTACAGGAGCCAATTATTTCTTAGCGTAACGAGTTTTAAATTTATCGATACGACCAGCAGTATCAACCAATTTCATTTTACCAGTGTAGAAAGGGTGAGAAGTATGAGAGATCTCTAATTTATATAATGGATACTCATTTCCATCTTCCCATTTGATTGTTTCTTTAGTGTCTACGCAAGATTTAGTTAAAAATGCATATTCGTTAGACATATCTTTAAATACTACAAATCTGTAGCTTGATGGATGCAAATCTTTTTTCATTTCGAATGTTATTTAAGTTTTATTTGTATCGAAACATCAAGAACATATTAATTGCAATTTGCTGGCAACAATGCTTATGCTGTTTCTTATTGTCTTTTTCTACCTCTATTTTAGAGGATGCAAATATCTTAATTTTATTTTTGATTTGCAAGAGATGAGTGAGAAAATATTTCGACAATTGAGATGGGAGATACTAGATGGGAGATATGAGATGGGAGATGCTTAGACTAGACTAATTTTCTGGCCCCACCCCAATCCTCCCCGGATGGGAGGGAGTTAAATTTATTTACACTTGTATGGAGCTTAATTTAGCCACAGATGCACAGATTGATGATGCCTATAACATTGTAACGCATTCAAATCTGTGCATCTGTGGCTTAACTATTCGAAACTTAAAACATTGGGATCTCTGCAGAAATGCCATCTGTATCAAAAATTGCACGGGCCTCACCTTGTTTAATGAAACTTGTTCCTCCTTTGATATTATCGATATTAATTAGTCCGTACCTGATGTCTTTTAAGGCGCTGCCATCTCTGGTACCAGAAATGATTACGCCAAATATAGCAGAGTTGGATCCCTGAACAGACTTGACCTTACCATAGACCGTAAATTTATTACCACTCCCAGAAATTGCCGTCACAATGCTTGTATCGGCAGTATTCAGTAAATTTTTGGTGATCAACTTGATGTTGTTATCCTTATCCTGGCCGAAAAACTTGATTGATACATCTAAGAAAGCAAGGTTGACCGGATCTTGTGGGCGATTACTTTTTAAGAGTTTAACTGGCTTAAATTCAAATGCACCAGCTAAACTTGGTGGGTTCACATCTTGGTTAATCACAATTCCTAGCTTGGTTAAGGTATCCTGGTATTCTTTCGGAATAATATCCGCTATTTTCTTATCCAAGATCTCCTGTTTTACCAAGTCTTCCACTACACTGTCCTTATCCTTTTTACAGCTTATTATGCTTAAGCCCAATAAAAAAACAGCTAACCATTTAATGCTTTTTCTACTTGTTTTCATTCTCTTTAATTTAGGGGTTGATTAATTTATACGACAAAGGTGGGGCTTGAAAAAGCGGTTTGCTATACCACATTGGGTGATTCTTTGAGATTTGAGATGGAAGATTTGAGATGGAAGATGGAAAGCTTAAAGCTTAAAGACCAAAGCCTAAAGCCTACTAGATGATGCCTAGCATGATGCTTTTGGCGCTACATCTGCTCATTGTTAAGAAGCCGCAAGCTTTGGTCTTTGAGCTTTTAGCTTCTTATAGTCCTTGCTGTTTTGCTTTCATAATGGCTTCTGAGCGTGAGGCGACGTGGAGTTTTTTGTAGATGTGTTTGATGTGGGTACGGACGGTTTCGTAACTGATAAATGCCTTTTCGGCGATGTCACGGTAGTTATGGCCTTCCATCATTAAGGATAGGATTTCTTTTTCGCGGGTGCTGAGATCAAAATCGGTTTCTTGGGGCTGTACCAGAATTACATTCTTACGGACAAAAAACTGCATCACTTTTTGGGCAATTGCGGATGACATGGATGCGCCGCCGTTATAGACTTCGTCTAAGGCCTGAAGTTGCTTTAAAGGAGAATCTGTTTTCAGGATATAACCTGATGCGCCTGCACAGAGGGCATTAAAGATCTTATCGTTATCGTTAAACACGGTTTGAATCAGTACTTTTACTTCTGGGAATTGCTGTTTGATGATCTTGGTGGCTTCGATACCTGTTCTGCCTGGCATTTCGATATCCATCAGTACTACATCAGGCCTACTAAAGGCGATATCTGCGGATACCTGGTTTACATTGGCGAAAGTTCCGGTACAAATGAAACCAGCCGTACCATTAATGATGGTCTGCAAAGCTTCGCGGATCAGCTTATTGTCTTCGAAGATGGCTACTTTGATTTCCATTTGTAATTGTGTTTGGCAAAAATAGAGGGATTAAAGGATTTGTGCCATCCCCCATTAGGTGATTTTACAGTTTAGACTGATCAGTGTTCCAGGCGCAGCTTGTCCATCAATTTTTAACTTGGCATTAATTTCCTTGGCCCTGTTTTTCATGTTGATCATGCCGTTGCCCTTGCTCACCGCAGCATGCTCAAAACCATCTCCATTATCTCTGATGGTGATCTGGAGCTCCTTTTGCTGCATTTCAAACGTTAGCTGTAATATGGTACTATTGCTATATTTGACGGCGTTGTTAATGGCCTCCTTACAGATGAGGTAGGTATTTTTACGGGTTTCCATGGGCAATTTAACATCCGCAGTTGCGGCATTAAAAACAAAATCTACCTTAATATTTTTAACCGCAGCAATTTGAAGTGTAAATTCTTTCAATCGTTCTATTAAGGCTAATAAATTGTCTTGGATGGGATTTACCGCCCACACGATATCGTTCAGTTTGGCCACCATTTCATTGGCATTATCTTTAATGATATCTAAGGAATTGTTTACGCCATCATGCTGCTCGTTCTTGATCTGCTCTTTGGTAATGTAGCTGTACATGGCAATGCCGCTAAGGGTGGCGCCAACCTCATCATGCAGATCCTGACTAATTTTAGTTCTGACATTGGCCAATCTGATGCGCTGGAGGGTATAATAACGATAGGCGATAAAGGCAATTACGATCAATAAAAGCACTAACATTAGGATGTAAAGTCGGGTATTGGCTAGGCTCTGTTTGTTTTGCGACTCTGCTAGTTCGAGGTTAAAAATGGTTTTTTCGTTCTTTAAACCCATTAACAATAAGGTTTGAATCTGGGTATTGTTGCGATCATAGGTGGCCTTTTGAATGTTCGACTTCAGCTCTAGGGTATTGATCAACAGATGTACCGCATCATATCTTTTGTATAGTTTGATTGCTACTTCTAAAAACATGGTAGCATAAAAGTCGTTCAGCTGTGGATATTCGTTCAGCAATGCAAAACCTTTATCAAGTTCCGAAAAGGCGATTTCACTTTGCTGGTTTCTTGCGGCACAATCGGCCAAGCCACTGTAACTGGTGAGTTCTACATCAAAATCGCCACTTTTAATGGCGTGGGCATTGGTTAGTTCGAAGTACTTTTTTGCGCTGTCTATTTCATCTTTTAAGAGGTAGGCCATACCCAAATTGAGGGTTCCTGTGGCAATCCCCCTCTCCGATCTGATTTCTTTTGCTTTTTGTAAGGATAGTCGGCAATAATAGATAGCACTGTCTGGCTCATTCAATTTCTCGAAAGTTTCGGCGAGGTTGCCTAAAATATGGTGGGATTTTGAGAGCTCAATGTAGGGCTTTTTGTAGGGCGGCTGACTGGTGTATCTTAACCCTTGTTTAAAAAACTTTAGTGCTTCTTGGAGTTTATTGCTGTTAAGGTTAAAGAGACCGATAAAGTTATAGGCATCTGACAGGAGTAGGCTGTCTTTTAGTACCTTGGCAATGTTTTCGGCTTTATAGGCTTCTTGCATGCCCAGCTGGTGCAAGTTGTTATAATAGTAGACTTCTGCTTGGCGGGAGGTTAAGAAATAAGAGAACATTGATGGCTTTCGGTAGCTTACCTTGAGATAAATTTTATTGAGCCACACCTGAGCAGAGTCGTAATGATCTGTGTTCATGTAGGTATCGGCCTTGTTAAAAGCGGAGAGAATAAATTGGTCAGTAGACAGGCTTTCTGTTTTGGCAGGGTTTTGTTGGGCAAAAGCAACAAAAGGGATGAGCAGGAAACAGGATAACAGCAGTTTAACCATGTTACTAAGATAGGAAAAGATTTATGGGATTTTCTGTGTTTACAGGTCGGCTAACCATATAGCTAGGATTTATCGAAATGCGGCTGAAGGAGCCGCAGATTCTGTCACTTTTATTCACTTGTTGTTTATATTTTTAACGGTGTTCATGCTTTCGCAAGCTCAGGGTTCCAGCAGCTGAAAAAAGTAACCAAAAAAAGCCGCGGCTTGCATCCTTTGTAGGGATAATTAGTCAATTGTTTTGGGTCGCTGGGCAAGCCATTGCGCTGCGCTCCATTTTTCCGCCCCGCTATTTTATGCAAGAGGGAGTTCTGTTTAGAGAAACAATTAACTATTCTCCCGTCCAAATGCTGCTAGGCCGAGGGCAGGATGCATAACCCACCGTTCATGGAATGATGCTTATTGAACAATCGTTATAAATGTAAATTTCGGAGCTACCGCCAGTATTAGTTCATTTGAAAAGTCTTAAAAAGTATAAAACTTCAATCCTCTTTCTTTGAAACCCTTATTTGGTTGGCCATTAACTATTTGTTGGGCTTGTACGGCATAGAGGGTGGTTTTATGGTTTGGAAGGGGTGTAAAGTTGAGGCGAAGGGTTCCGGAATTGATCTCTCCTGTTGTGCGGATCTCTGCTATTTCTTGGGGATAAGGAAAGAGCAGGGTATCATCAGCAGCGATACGCAACACGCTTAATAGATAGGGTTCATCGTTTGTGAAGTTATAATGGAGCAAAGCGGTACCATTTTCTATATCGAGATTAAAGGAGCCATGATTAGAGAGCGGGTACTCCCTGCGCACTTCTATGCTGTTGAACTCTTGATAAGTATAGGCTTTGCCTGCTTTTTTCTGTTTACGGAAGTTGGAAACTAGTCTGTTCCAAAACTTGCCATCTTTAAAGTTGGGTGCAAAAGTGGTAACGGCATCAAAAATAACTTTCGCCATGAGATTAGCTCGGGTTTGATTGATGGCACTAGTTTTCATCCCGTTAGATAGGATGACGGGTGTAAGGGTGCCTCTTTTTAGTCGGACGTGGTTTCCGTACGCTGTACTTTCGACGTGTGTCATTTTTAACATTGTACCATTGATTGATTTTGTTTTAGCCATAAATCTTTATATTTGTAAACTTCTGTTAATCAGCCAATCGGCAATGCTGTCTATAATTTAAAGATACGCAATTTTAAACTAATTTGTATAGCCTTATAGCGACCTTATAGCGACCTTATAGCGATATGTGTATAGTGGTTCTGTAGTGTAGGTGGAGTGGAGGTTGATGGTTCATAGTTCATGGTTCATGGTCTGGGTGCTGATAGCGAGATGTTTATATGCGACATTCCTTTGGTTGATGGTTCATGGTTGATGGGTCATGGTCTGGGTGCTGATAGCGAGATGTTTATATGCGACATTCCTTTGGTTGATGGGTCATGGTTCATAGTTCATGGTCTGGGTGCTGATAGCGAGATGTTTATATGCGACATTCCTTTGGTTGATGGGTCATGGTTCATAGTTCATGGTCTGGGTGCTGATAGCGAGATGTTTATATGCGACATTCCTTTGGTTGATGGGTCATGGTTCATAGTTCATGGTCTGGGTGCTGATAGCGAGATGTTTATATGCTTTATGCTTAGGTTTACGGGTAAAGGGACAGAGATTGAATGTTTGAAGGTTCCCTGAATGTTTGGGATAGGCGTTAGTTTTTACCACATAGACACAGAGAAAGCATAGGTATTTTGGTTGCGGGGCGTTTAGGTTTTTTGCAACAGATGCACAGATTGGTTGATGGAGTTAAAATTGTAAGTCACAGATTAAAAATGATTAGAATATATATTGGTTAAGCTAGTTAGTGGAAGATAGGCAGTGTTTATGCCATTCATCCATAGTTCATTTGGATTATAATTCTGTTGTTTTAAACTAGTGATTAAGCATTCTTTCTAGTTGGTTTAAGAAAATTTAGTATGCCGACTATTTGAAGTTTTTATAAGGTTATATACCTCGCTGTAGCTATTTTAAGCTTCTTAAAAGGAGGATTTAGCATGTTACACAACCAGTTTACCAAAATAGTTGGACTTATACAAACATCACGAAGCAACGCTATCAGTACGGTTAACATCGCACTAATTAATTTGTACTGGAAGGTAGGTGGTTATATTTCTCTGCAATTGCAAAAGGCAAATTGGGGTGAAAAGACAGTTGGCGAATTGGCTGCTTATATTAAAAAGAACCACCCAGAGATTAAGGGTTTTGACCGAAGAGGGCTATACCGTATGAAACAATTTTACGAAACTTATGTAGGCTCAAGAATTGTGTCATCAGTGATGTCACAAATACAAGATATTGATAATGAAAAAGATACAATTGTGTCACCAGTGGTGTCACAATTAGGGTTGGATAAAAAAGGTGCAGAATTTCTTACAAAAATAACCTGGACACATCATCTTGTAATTATGGCACGTTGCAATTCTGAAGAAGAGCGGGAATTTTACATTAGATTATGTATTCGTGAAAGATATAGCAAACGGGAGCTTGAGCGACAAATTAGCAGTGGCATTTTCGAAAGGACTATGCTGGGTACGCAGCTCTCCCCTTCTTTAAAAGAGAACTTTTCGCAGATTGCCCATAACTTTAAGGATAGCTATATTTTTGAGTTTCTGAACTTAGCTTGGGGGGGGATGGATCATGGTTCATAGTTCATGGTCTGGGTGCTGATAGCGAGATGTTTATTTGCCTCACCCCATCCATCCCCGGATGCGGGGAGTTGGATTTAACTAGCCTTTTATGGAGCTTAATTTGTAGCCACAGATGCACAGATTTCGGATGCTTATGAATTTTGAACCCATAATCTGTGCATCTGTGGCTAAAAACTTGTGCATGTGGTTAATCGATATTTAAAACTCAGTTTAGTGTTATTCATGTCTCTAGGCGGTAAAACAGGGGATGATTGATAGTTTTAGTTTACGGTTTTATTTATTGCCATTAGTACTCTGGCATCTTTCACATTGTTGGGCAAAGCATTATAGTTGTGGCCTATCACATAGCTCAGGTTGATTAAACGGTTTAAATCGTTGACAAATTTCATCATTTCTAATAGCGAAAGATCTGTGCCTTCTAGATTGTCTTCATTTTGATTGATCCAACATTCGTAAAATTGGACAACGATTGCTCTTGTTACATGTAATGGATGATCTTTGAAAAAAGAGTTGATGGATGGCTCTGGCGAAGTTAGCTCATCACTAGGGAGGTTAACGGGTTGGTAGTTCAAGGTTTCTAGCAGTGTTTTCATAGGTATTTAAGGTTAAAAGGTTTAACAGTAGAATTAATTTATAGGAAAATTTAACAGGCAAAATGTTCTATTTTTTTACATTTTGGATAATTACGGGAAGCCGTATTGCTTTTAAAGAAAATGCACCGTACTTTGTACTGTTAACCATTGTAAATGAACCTGTAAAAGCCGACACTTGATAAAGTTTGGCGCCAAGGAAACTTAACCCACCAGATCTGATGTGCGCTCTCAAACCACAGCACCTCTGCAGCAAGGCTATTTCTACTTGAATTTTTAGGCAAATATTGCAGTGAGGAACAGGAAACGTTCTTTACTATGAGTTTAAGGGAATGATCATGTACCACTTCCTGGAAGCGAAACAGATGGGTTGGGGTTGTTTTTTTCGTTTTCATGGCTTTAGCTTGTTTTCTAAGGGAAGCGAAGAATGAAACGATGGTACCCAGCAAAGCATTTAGGAAACCTGATTGGTAAATACCAATAGGGCGAACTTCAAAGCTTTTGCCAGTGGTACCGCTAAGAACCTCTCAAACCGAAGTTTGAGTTTCACAAAAGACTGACATGAAATTCGCCCTATTGAATTTTAGTATCGCTAAAGATAGCAAAACCCAATAAATACGCGAACTCACGATTAGTCTCATGTGAAAATTTAGCGGTTTTCTGGCATGAGTGACATCGTAAAAGCAGGGTTGCCCCTACTCTATTTATCGCTGTTAATAATAGTTTAATTTACGGAGAAAGGTGGGGGAAACATAGTGAAGGTGGGGTTTTAGTTTTCGACAAAAGGTTGGGAAGTTTAGTTGGGGGGATGGGGTTTTTGAGGGGGTTGGAGGGGTTTCTTTTGAGGCAAAAAGGTTTAAATGGAAAATAACATTAATAAAATCAGTATTGACTTTCTCAATAAAATGGGATGGCACCTAGAAGCAGATAATCCAACAATGACCATAACAGTCGTAGTTTATATGAATTCTGGACAAAATGGGCCGAAAAGCAAGAAGACAAGTTCACTGTAAAACAAAAAACTGTAGAAGGTAATCTCAATCATAATCATTTTATCTACCTAACGAAAATTTTTATTTAGCTAATTAAATATTAATCTCCACTATGCAAGTAAAAAGAATAATCATTCATGAATTGATAAAAGTAGCTCATTCGAGTGAAGTTGAATATAAATCCTCATCAAATCTTATTGCGTTAAATGAAGGAATTAATAAATTAGTTGAACATGTTCACACTGCGTTTGATCAATCAATTACTAAGTATTCCAAATTCGACATATCGAAAACTACTAATGCAGTTTATAGTAATATTGACAAGTATTTGAAAGAAGAAGAAAATGACGATCAATTTATTAGATTCAGCAAAGCAAGTTTAGGTGAATTGGCTATTTTAATAGAACGAGAACCATTTGCTACAGGGGGTTATTACTTATTTATTGATTATCTTGACAATGGTCACAATTACATAGCGATAATAATTGTTCGGAATAAAGATGCGTTTAATATCCGATGGAACGGCCGAGACTTTAATGTAGACGAAACTGAAAACGTCAATATTGAAAAGCTAGCAATGGGCTTTAAAATTAATTGTGGATTGTATCTAGATAACCATGATACTCGTAATTATCTATCATTGATTAGTCATCAAGGTGATGATTTGTCAAGATATTTTACTATTTGGGTAAACGCGGCATATGTGATTGATTCTCGTACAAATACACGCCAGCTAATAGGAGTTTTAAAAGAAATTGGTGCGCCAGAAGGATATGAAAATCCAGACGATTTCCAAAGGGACATTTATGATTGGATTGATGGTGTAAGGAAAGCTAATAAAAATGTTGTAAATATCGATACACTGAGTGAGGTTTTTTATGGCAATAGAATGTTTATCAGAGATTATGCACAACAAAGGTTAAATAAGGAAATTGATCCAACTTTCAATGTAAATGGAAATGAACTCAAGAAATTAATCAGGTTTAAAGCAACCTCAAAAGGTTTATCTGTTAGCATTGACATTGAGCGTTTTGTTAATGGCGATGTGAAATTGCAAGATGGCTTACTCATTATTAATGACAGAAAAGTATACAATGAATTAGTAAACCAAAGGCAAGAACGGCCATGAGAAAACTAGCTATTGATGATATCTTATCTATTTATCGCGAAATAGAAGCTAGAGGGGCTAATGTTAAATCAGACAACGACGAAATTGAACTTACTTTTGATAATGTTGGACACAAAAATGAGGCCCAAGAATTTATCAAAACATTTGAGTTGCAAACTGACTCATTTAATCAAACATCTCTTACTTTTAAGAGTAAAATCGGAGATCTGATTTTCTTTGACAATTTAAATACTTTTCTTGACACAATAAATCTGGATATTTCACTTCTAGACGCAAATGATATTTTCATTTTCGATGTTGATGGGCATTATTTTCACTACGAATACGAGAGCGGTAATGTGGCAACAGATTCAAATCAGCCAAAAATCAAGTTTTTGGTGCATCATTTTAGACAATACAAATTATTACTTGACACCTACCTAGCTTCAGAAGGATTACTATATGAGATTAAAAGAACCTCTATTTCTGGAGATGAATTTGTGGTTATATCCAAAGGAGAGCAAAAGCTTGTAACTTCTATTCGCTATAAAATAATTGACAAAGCGATATTTGTAGACGACAACATTTCCCTGCCGATATCTGATTTTCAAACAAAAATTCTTTCTAATGAATGGTTAGCATGTTATAATGACACTTTATGTCAATTTTTAGATGCCCAATTAGAAGAACGCAGAACTTTTTCCAATTTATTCAATAATTTCAATTATATTTTTAATCTTTCTAATAAGAACTTCCAATTATATATTCTGAAGTTTTCGTTTGAAAAAATAAGAAAGCAATTCAAAACTGAAAAAAACAATTATTTTGATAGTCTAAATACAGCCCAAGACAAAATTTCAAGCCAAATTATATCAGTTCCTATTTCCTTAGGAGCATCAATATTTTCTTTTTATCAATTTAATTCAAGTCAGCTAATCTTATCGCTTATTTACATCGGCATTTGCATTTATTCACTTTTTATTGGGTTTGTCGTTGTGATCAACTTATATGATATAAAAAAAATAGCAAAAGATGTCAATGAAGAGAAAAGTAATTTTGAAGAGCATTATCCCGATTTATTACTCGAGTTAGAAAGGGATTTTAATTATATGAAAAATAAGAGAACTAGGGTAAGGATTTTAGCTTGGGCGATTATCATTGCCTTAATTATAACTTTAGTTTCTTTAGCAATTTTTTTACTTAATTACAGACAATCTAAACCAAGTATTTTTCATTTTTTATAAAACAAAATTGAAAGACAGTAAATAAAATTAAACTCTCAAACAATGAAAAAATTCTATACACACAATGGTGTTGAGCAACAAGGTCCATTTGATCTTGAAGACTTAAAAACTAAAGGACATCACAAAAGACACGTTGGTATGGTACAATGGCATATCTCAATGGACTGTTGCAGATAAAATAGATGAACTCAAGAAGTTACTTAGTAGCCAAACTCCTCCTCCGTTTCATGCAAATGCTTCTGTTCCGCCTCCTTTGTCAAAAGTTGAGGCTACAGAACAATATAATCACCAGTATACACCAAAAAAGAAAGATAGAGCTGGGGTTATTTTGCAATCTATCGGTGCAATTCTCTTAATTTTTATACTAGTGTTAATCTTTTATAAAAGTGGCTCAAGTGCAGATGGCAATTCTCAAACCTATCAAGAAAAAGTGATGACCGTTGAAGAAATTGAACGTTCGCAGCCTTCGAACTTCTTGGCCGCTTCAGGTTCTTACAGCAAAAATTTTTGGAATGATAAGTTTAAGGTACATGGAATAGTTAAGAATAATGCAACAGTTGTATCTTACAAAGACGCCGTGGTTAAAATCACTTACTATAGCAAAACGCGAACTGAATTAGCGAGTAAAGAATATATTATATACGATAATTTTCCACCTCATTCAGAAGTCAAATTTGAATTAAAAATCGACAACTACAAAAATGTAAGCACAATTGGCTGGGAAGTTGTAAAAGCGACGGCCAACTAATTATATCTGTTTAAGCAACATGTGTATAGTTTATAATCAAATAGGTTGCCTAACAGATATAAAATCTCACTTAAACGAACATGACGTTAATAGGTTCAATACGCTAGAAGAGATCATCGATTTTCAGAAGGGTTATTCTACAATTGGTCCACATATTGTAAATCAGGCTGAAAATGTTACCATCTAATATAGCTATGGTTAAACATGTATTAGAGGAAACTTCTCTAAAACAGTTTATAACCCAAACCTTTGTAATTTGAAAGCAGTTTAAATGCTACCATTAAATTCGCAACTTAAAAGAGAATTACCCTATAAATCGTCTTTCGCTTTCGCTTTTACTATCCCGCTATTAATTTTATCAAGATAGGTTAATTTAACAAAACACTTACCAACTCTATCATTTTCTATCGATAATTCAATAGCGCCCTTTTCCGTCTGAAAAACTGAATTGTATTTACAATGATCAAACCTAGCTTCGCGGAATTTTGATTGATCATCTCTCGGCTCAGAATAGGTGTCAAATTTCTCAACAACCTTTGTTGGATTGCCATACTTTTCTGTCAGCATTTCTTTCAAGGAAAAATAGTTATCAGAAAGAGTTGACCATGTTTCTTGAAAAGGAAAGATAACGGCAATCTTATTAACAAGATCATTTTGCTTTAATGTAGAAACTCCAACATTGCAATTTTTATAGCCAGCGAAATCACCTTTTAACAAAGCAGTCTCATCCTTTGTTCCTAAATGTTCAAACCCATTTTGTTTCATTTTCAAAACGTAGTCGTTTAGAGTGCCATCAATAGGAACGCTTTTAAATACTAGATGGTCTGATGTTTGGCTTTTAGCAAACGATATGCTCGCAAAAAGAAAAAAAGTTAGTGCGATAATTTTGGTCTTCATATCTCTTTGGTTTAGAGTCAGTTTAATAATTTTCGCTAAATTATTTAATTTGTTCTGAAATTAACCCTTCAAAACCATTATTCCATGCAATAGTAATCAGCGGTTGCACCGTATCTTTAAATCGATTTCTTAACTGGTTATCATCAAGTTCTTTTAAAACGCTTAAATCAGGAATTAAAGACAGGTAATCTTCTAATAATTTGTGTGTTGGATTGATTTCCCAAATGGTTCTTAAAGCCAACTTTTGTAGCTGGAAATAGGGTTCGAAATGGTGTTCCCAAATTGGCAATTTATCAGATTTACTACTGTTGAAGATTTTATCTGCAGGGATTAAGTTCCAGATCAAATCATGGGAAACAAGTGTATTCAGCTACTTCTTTTTACCCAGATATATACTAAACTACTTCATCCTTAATAGGTAAAAATCCCTTATCACCCAATTGCTTAATAATTGCGCGTAACAAATAATTGTTATCGAATCGAATTACATATTTTCTTGAGCCTGGGTTCTCAGCCATCAACATCTTCTTTTCAATTAATCTTCGTAGTTGTCTTGAGACTTCTGCATTAGCCTTATCTTCGAAAAACTCCTTGACATCAGCGGCTTGTATCACCTGCTTATCGATTACCCTCTTCAAAATTTTCAACTCTACCTGCGTAATGTATTTTTGATCTAGTGCATAGTTAATTGCTGGATGGAGGATTTCTTTTTTCAGATAATTATAATCTAATAATCTATCTATTTTTTCAATCTCTTCTTTTAGGCCTTTTAACACATACTCAATCCAAATTAAAATACCAGCTTCGGTTCCAGTATCGGCATGGGCAAGATGATCATAATAATCTTTTCTATTACTGCAAAAAACGGCAGTGGGATTGAGAATGCGACCAACATTAACGTTAAATCCGGCTTTAACTAACATTGCATAGGTAAATATGCGCACCGTCCTACCATTTCCATTCCCAAAAGGATGCACCCATACAAAACGGTGATGTGCTATAGCAGCCTTTAACAAATCGTATTTTGTACCATCTTCATTATTGATGAAGGTAAAGAGCTCATTCATATATTCATCAATTAGTAAATAATCTGGTGGTTGGTGAGCTGATTTACTAATTTTGAGGTTAATTTTTCTATATGCACCTGGTGTGAGATCTCCCTCATTCTCTGCAGACAAACCTTCAACTACCATTTGGTGCAACTGACTAATAAAGGTAGTGTTGATTGGATAATCAATTACATTATCTTCAACAAATCGCATAGCATTTTCAATATTCTGAATTTCCAGAATTCCCTCACTTACACTTTCTGTTGTTGTAAATTTAGTTTCAATATACTCTGCGATTGTAGTATTATTACCTTCTATCCTTGCCGATTCTATACTCTCCAAAAGGTGAAAGATATGCTTTAATTGAAAAAAAACACTTGGATGCGTAGAACCTGATAATGGTTTTTTACGCAGATAGTCTAATTCGATAATTAAATCGGTTAACTTAGATCCAAATAATGGATTAACGAGTTTTAATTCTTGATGTATAAACGGCATTACTAATTTGTATTGTATAACTCAAACAATTAACAAACACAAATATAACAATTAACAACAAGCAATTAAAACAAACTGATAATAAGATAAATAGGAAACAAAAAAAACAAAAACAATTAACAAATTGTGTTTCAGCAATTAACACAATAAATAAAACAATGCGGTAAACAATGGTAATCAAATCACAAATAAGATTTATTAGATACTGAGCCAAACCAACCCTTCAAAACCATTATTCCCTGCAATAGTAATCAGCGGTTGCACCGTATCTTTAAACCGAATTCTCAACTGTTCATCATCAAGTTCTTTCAAGGCGCTTAAATCAGGAATTATAGAAAGATAATCTTCCAGTAATTTGTGTGCTGGGTTAATTTCCCAAATGGTTCTTAAAGCCAACTTCTGTAACTGGAAATAGGGTTCGAAATGGCGTTCCCAAATTGGCAATTTGTCAGATTTACTACTGTTGAAGATTTTATCAGCAGGGATTAAGTTCCAGATCAAGTCATGGGAAACGAATGCATAGGGCAAGAAATGTTCAACAGCATAATCACCTGTGGTAAGTTGTCTATCAGTATAGATGCAATTGATTGGACCAGCTTGTTGGATAATGACATCCCAAAATTCCTTTCGTTGTTTGGTCAAATTACTTCTTACAGCACGGCGGATGAGTTTATTCGGGATATCTGGCACATTAGGATTGTATTTTTGCAGATATAAACTGAGGTGCCAATAACAGAACGACCTTAATATTGAAAGATGCTGCGTTAAATATGATACCCATTTTGGATTGATAATTACCTCTTTTTCATCAACACTGTAAAGGCAATCATTTTGGAACGTTTTGGATTGTAAATAGATTTCTTTCTTATTTCCTTTTAGATGGGGAAACCACGGAGTAAGAAAGCGATAGGGAACTTCACCATCAAAATACCGCAGCTCTCGGATGGTTTCTTTGGAAGTGGAATTAACCAACTTGTTTACAATTACTGATTTCTTTTCGTCGACAGTGATATTTTCCAGTAATTTAAGATTGGAAATGGCTCGCTGCAATTGATCCTGTACACCAAAACTGATATGGAAGTAATTGACGGTATACCAGGCATTGGCAATCATGTTTGCAAACAAGGTATGTTTGTTTATGCGAACGTGACCATCTTGAACTTCATTCAGCAATGCTAAAAATCAATAAAATTTGTAAGTGGCAGAAGTACTATTGAAACTTCTAGCCAATAAATTGGTCTGTAACTGCTGATGTTCTGGGAGGTTGTACATTTAACTTAAACAATAATAGCTATTTTGTTTGAGTTAACTAAGGGTAGAAATTTAATTGTGGCGAAGTTACGCAGTGATAGCTAGAAACAACTAAAAATAGCTGCATTACATACACGGAATACGATATCATTTATTCGCCCTGACCCTATTATCTTAATACGCTACGATTAAAATAAAAAACATTGTTAGCTTTACTAAGAGTTGATTGCCAAAGATGAGATTTTAATCTGCTCGCTCCATATCATTCAGCATGCTTGTGAAAAATAGTGACATGAATAGATGGGTAAATGGTAGATGTGCCCATCACTTTGTTTTGATAATTTGGTATCAAAAATTATTGTTATGCATATATATTGTCCTCACTTTAGGGGATGTTGCAAGGGCACAGGAAAATGCTTCTCCCTCGGTTCACTTAAGTTATGCATTTGATTCGGAAGCAGTACTTAAAATGCAGAAGATCAAAATTGTAAACTCGGCATTTACCACTTATTTCGAGGTTAATTCTTTTATTAGAGGATATTGTGGCTTACAACAAACCACCGATAAAATTAAAGGTGTGAGTAATATATTTATTTCATCACTTTGGAACCTGAGTGATTCTGACAAGGCGAGGATAGATTACATTGACCCCAAAACTATCGGCAGCCGTTTTGGAGGCGAGGGTGATGGAGCAAAGACCATGAGCCCTTATAATTGGCAACCAGGTATCTGGTATAATGTTGTAAACCGAGCTTGGAAATCAGAAGGGAGAATGTTTGTAGCAACTTATATCAATAATTTAGAGACAGGAGAATGGTTTCATACTGCTACCTTTTCAAACTTGGCTACCGCAAGTTTTCTTGGCAAAACGAATGATGCCTTTATTGAAAACTGGGATGGAAATGATCCGCGAGCCGATGGGCGCTATCTGCGTAAAGCATTTTTTAAAGATTGCTGGAACATTAGCGTACACGGAGTTTGGGAGAAAAATACCAGGGCCTACTTTAGTGCAAATAATAGCGATGCAGACATCAAAAGAAACGGACGGTATAATGATAGTTTCAATGCATTTTATGATCCAGAAGAAGACGCATATTGCATGCAAAGCGGAAGTAGCGAAACCAAGCCTGCTATTTTTGGCGACAAACGTACCATCGCATTGCCAATTCAGAAAAACCAAGGTTCAATGCCCAAATTACCTGAAGTTTTGCTTGATAGTTTAACTGCTTTTAGAAAAAATAATAATATTGAATTGTTTTGGTCGCTAGATCCTAAATCTACACCACAGTTTTCTGTAAAAATTGAAATAATTGATGATCGTGGCAATCTTTTTAAATCTTTTCAGGATACCTTGCCACAGCGTCGTTCTTTCAAATTAAATGGCCAAGCATTTCCTAAAAATGCGAAGGTCTATTTAACGGTGTTTGATATTTTTAATCAGCAAACTCCGAGTGTAAGCTGCGATATTATCTCAGAGGAGAAAAGACGAATCTATAATTATATCCGTTCGGATATAAAAAATTAAAAATAGCCTAATTATATATGCGATCGGATATAATTTCGCTAGGTAAATTCGGTAGTAGGCTAGATTAAAGAATTGTGAACCCACTGCGTTCACAATTGGAATCAAATCCCCAAACCCCCAACATCACTCCATAACCTATACAACTGATTAGATTCTTGCACCAAAACAAAAACTAAAGCAAACAACAGCACATACCATAATACATCTATTCTCTTCCTAATTTTGATCCCAAAGAAAACGATAAAGAATAATGGTGCTGTAAAGAGGAATGATAAAACACCATCTGTAAAAAGCTTAAAAACAGCGGAAGCCGTATCAGGTAAACATGCTAAGCATAATTCAATTGCCAACCACACTGTAAAGGGCAAAACAAAAGGGTACAGCACTTTCTCAATAATTTTATAGTTGATGACGTTGGGGTACGCAGTTTTATAATTGCGAACAATTAAAATAATCATTCCCACAACAAGCACCAATAAAATGATGAGTTGAAAGCACTTATTGCGTACGGTATCAGCTCTTGTGTTTAGCTGTTCTGAAGAAATCAACTTGTTGTTACTATATGTCTCTGAACTTAGCGCTTCACCATTTTTATAGTTTGTTTTGATCACGGTAGCAGGTGTAGTATTTGAAAAGATCCAAGTACCTTCTTCAATTCCGTTTTTGTATTGACCTTTGATTAAGATCTGCCCTGTAGTATCGGTTCTTGTGAACTTACCATTGAGCCTGCTTCCGTTAAAGTTTAAACTATCTATCCTATCGGCTGTTTTTACGACTAGGTTATGGCCTCCGCTTGCCTTGGTCAGACTTAAATAACCATATTTATCCATTTTTTCAATCAGTAGACCATCTAAATCTTTTAGGGTTTGTACCTTTTGATAATCATCTTCTTTAGCTGGATATGCTTCAATTTGAATACTTTTCACTTCAACGGCAATGAGATTGCCAAAGCTATGAAACCTAAAATCATCAATATCATCATCTTTGAGGGCGGTATCAGACCTGAACCTTGATGTTTCGAGCAAGATATATTGGGGTAGGTCAAATGCTTGTCGCGGGGGACTAATACTTGTGGCACAAAAAGAAAATAGTGCTAAGGTACTAGCGATTAAAGGATGGGTAAAGGATACCTGTCGAGTTTTATTTAACTGCCACCAGGCAAATGGTGAAATGAGCAGTGCGGTAAGATCAGACAAATCTACTACCCTATCAATGGGGAATATCAGATCGCTAAACAGGTTGATAAAGCCTTGCGAATAAGGACTTTTCCATAGCACAAACAGAAACGCAGTAGCAAAAAACACTGGTCCTTTGGCCTTTGGAAAGCATACCGACCAGAAGATCACAAATACGAAGAGTCCACAGAAATCTGAAAGTTTACCGGTTAAAAAGTTGTGCAGGTAATCTTTTAGGATAAAATCGTTTATCAGTAACAGGAAAAGACTGGTAATAAACGGTAATGAGGTAAGTTGCTGATGTTGTTTTGGCATTAAAGTTTGGACCTTTCTTATTTATTCCGAAAATGATTTAAGGTAACCCAAAGCTATGATTACGCTAGATGATATGCTTGAGTTAAGTTTTAAATATTATTCTGCTCAGTTGATAAAGAATTTAAAAGTTAATATTAATTTAGCTTTTAATGGAAACAAATTTAACGCTCTCAAAAGATCAAGTCGAACCCCAGTATTTGATCAGCACCAACAAATTTTTATTACTTTCTGTACTAACGTTTGGTTTATACAACGTTTGGTGGTTTTATAAAGCTTGGCGGTTTTTTGGTCAATTGGAAAACAAAGATTTGACACCTGCGATAAGAGCTATATTCGGGATCTTTTTTGCCATTTCCTTATTTGAGAGGATATTAAATTTCGCCAAACAGAATGGATACGAAAGAAATTATTCAAGCACTTTAATTTTTATCGGCTATTTGTTGATAAGCCTGTTTGGTTTCCTACCAGATCCGTTTCATCTTTTTGGACAGATTGCAACTTTCTTCTTAATTCGGCCTTTTGAGGCTTTATCTTATGCAGTAAGGAAAGCACCGGCTATTAATGCAATAGCACAAGAAAATTTTAACGCTAGACAGGTGATTTTAATCGTAATTGGGTCGTTATTATGGGTTGCTGTATTACTTAACACTTTTTTTGTAATTAGCGGAGAAGCCATTAATTAACTCTTGAACTTCAGCGGAGTAGTTCTGACTATTAACCTCTCTTTCTAACTGTATGGCTTTCCAGTTATTCTTTTCAGTTTCGGCAATATAGAAGTCTTTTTTATCTTGGTTATCAATACTTATCAGCGTTTTATAATGGGTCCAACTGAATTGCGAACGCAGTGCGTTCGCAATTGGAAAACTTTTGTAAAACTGCCTATTCATTTCTAACTGCCGAATTGAAAAACCTGTACCTAATCGTGGCTGGAATGCTTCTGAAATAGACTTTATTAGATATTTTCCATAATCGGCACGATCTTTACCCTCCTGCTCTTCTTCAAATATTACTTTTCCAATTTGCCAATACATCAATACCCTTTCTGTATCTACCGAACGGATTGCCTTATCTTTTGCCGTGGCAATAATTGTTTGTATTTGGAGAATAAGTTCTTTTTTTAATTCCATCATCTAATTCTTTATCAGATCCAAAACAGGTTGATTTATAGAGACAAATTAATTTTCCTCCTAAATCCTAATAGCACAATATAAAGAATGACAATCACTATTTTGGTATTACAAGACACTTTTCAAAAGAAAAATAACAAACATTTCATACCTCGATAATCTGCCTATTTCTATATTAAAATTATTGCTTAATAGTGTAGAGAAGGATGTAGAATAGCTGATGTACCAAAGGCAACCCTTCAGAAGGAATTCAACCTTCCAACCTTCAACATTTCAACCTTCCATCTCAAATCTCCCATCTCAAATCTCACGTCTCAATCTAAAATCTCAAATCTTTCCCCTAATTTAGCGGGATGAAGAATATTATACTGAGCTTATTCCTTTCCATCATTACCATCAGCGGTTTCGCCCAGCAAAAGTACACCCTAAGTGGTACCATTAAAGACCAGGCTACTGGAGAACTCATGATTGGTGCAACCGTGAAAATCCAGAACAGCACACTGGCAGTATCTTCTAACGAATATGGTTTTTATTCGTTGTTACTACCTCAGGGCAAACATACCGTAGTGGTTAGTTATACTGGTTATAATGCTGTTACGCTAAATATAGATATCAAGGCCAACCTTAAAAAAGATTGGGAGCTCAGTACCGGACAGAACCTGAATGAAGTGGTGATAGCCAGTGTACGCAAAGACCAGAACCTTTCTAGTCCTGCGATGGGTACCGAAACACTGAACATAAAGGCCATAGAAAAACTACCCGTATTGTTTGGCGAAAAGGACGTATTGAAAACTATCCAGCTGTTGCCTGGCATTAAAAGTACTGGTGAAGGCAGCAGCGGTTTTAGCGTAAGGGGTGGTGCGGCAGATCAGAACCTGATCTTGTTAGATGAAGCTCCCGTGTACAATGCCTCTCACCTATTGGGCTTTTTTAGCACCTTTAACAGCGATGCACTGAAAGATGCGAGCATTATTAAGGGGAATAGTCCGGCACAATATGGCGGTAGGCTTTCGAGTGTAATGGATGTGAAGATGAAAGATGGCAATAACCAATCTTATCATGTAAATGGGGGGATTGGTGTCATCAGCAGTAGACTAAGTGTAGAAGGCCCAATCCAGAAAGATCGTTCTTCTTTCATTGTTTCGGGCAGACGTACCTATGCCGACCTGTTTCTGAAACTCAGTGAAGATTTTAAGGATAGCAAGCTCTACTTTTATGACCTTAATGCAAAAGCGAATTACCAGATCAATGAGAGCAACAGGATCTACGTTTCTGGATACTTCGGTAGAGATGTACTTGGCTTTGGCGACACCTTCGGCACAGATTGGGGAAACACTACGGCAACGGTGAGATGGAATAGCATCATCAACAGTCAGCTGTTCTCAAATACCTCCCTCATCTATAGTGATTACAACTATAATATTAACCTGAAAAGCGGAGAGACAGATTTTGGGGTAAATTCTAAGATCAGGGATTGGAATTTAAAGCAAGACTTTTCTTACTTCGCCAATGCAAAACACAGCATCAGAATGGGTATGCAGTCTATCCATCACCTACTAAAACCGAGTACATTTACGGGAACTGTAAGCGCCACCTTTGAAAGGCAACAACGCAGAAGCTGGGAAAATGCAGTTTATGTAAGTGACGATTATAAAGCCTCAGAAGCGTTAATATTTAACGTTGGTGCAAGGCTCTCTGTGTTTACGGTATTGGGTGGTGGTACCTACACGATCTTTAATCAAGGTGTACCTACAGATATGGTAGCACTGGATAAAGGTGCCCTTGGTAAAACATACGCCAATATTGAGCCTAGGTTTACCGCAAACTACCGGGCTAGTGAAATGAGCAGTATCAAGGCAGGATATGCCAGAAACGTACAATATCTGCACTTATTGGGCAATAGTACCGGTGGTAACCCTACCGACCAATGGATTGCTTCAAGTTATACGATCAAACCTGAAATTGCTGATCAGTTTAGCATCGGCTACAGCAAAAATCTGAACGACAACAATTACGAGATCAATGTAGAAGGATATTATAAATCGATGCGCAACCAGATCGACTTTAAAAATGGTGCTGAGATTTTTGCCGCAGCAGATGTAGAAAGCGAACTTCTTTTTGGAAAGGGAAGAGCATACGGATTGGAGCTGATTGCCAAAAAGAAAAGTGGCAAGTTAACTGGCTGGATTTCTTATACGCTGTCGAAAACTGAAAGACAGATCAATGGCATCAACAATAGCGAATGGTACAATGCGCGTCAGGATAAAACCCATGATATTTCTGTGGTAACCACTTATGAGCTGAGCAGGAAATGGACTTTATCAGGATTATTCGTGTACAGTACCGGAAATGCGGTGACCTACCCTACCGGCAAATATGAGATTGATGGTCAGACGGTTTTCCAATACAGCAATCGCAATGCGGATAGATTACCTGCCTACCATAGGATGGATTTAAGTGCTACCTACGAACCGAAAAGCAACAAACGTTTTCAGGGATCATGGACCTTCGGGATCTATAACATCTACGGTAGGGAAAATCCATATAGCATCAACTTCGAAGATAATCCTGACGTACCCAACACTACCCGCGCTATGCAGGTATCGCTATTTAAATGGGTGCCAAATGTTACCTATAATTTCAAATTTTAATCTGCCCTTGTCATGAAGAATATCATAAAATTATTAATGCTCCTTGTTTTATTTAGTTCTTGCGAAAAAGAGATCGACCTTGATCTGGATGATCGAAGCGGAGCGCTAGTGATTGATGGCAATATAACCGATCAGCCAGGACCCTATTACGTGCAGCTTACCAAATCGGTACCGTTTACGCAGACCAACCAATATCCGGCCGTAACTGGCGCAGTTGTAACCATCAGTGATCAAACCGGCCGACAAGATCAATTGGTTTACGAGGGCAATGGCCGATATAAAACAACTACTTTAACCAGCGTCCCTGGAAATGTCTATACACTGAAAGTAGTGGTAGATGGTAAAACCTATACCTCAAGCAGCAGATTGCCACTTGTGGTGCCACTAGATAGCTTAACGCAGGATTCGATCAAGTTTGGTAGCGAGGTAAGATATGCCGTGCGGCCGATCTATACCGATCCGGCAACACTTGGTAATAGCTATCGTTTCATTATTTCGGTAAATGGGAAATCGAACAAGGCCTATAATCTGGTTACAGATAATATCAATAACGGAAAGGTGAACCAACGTGCTTTCCCTATTATTAATGACGATGATTTGGAAGAAGTTAATAAAGGAGATCAGATTACAGTAGAGATGCACGGATTAGACCTTCCAGTTTACACGTATTATAACGCCTTAGCGGAGATTACTGGTCGTGGAGGTGTAACACCAGCCGATCCGCCTAGTAACGTCAGTGGCGGGGCGCTAGGAAGGTTTTCTGCGCATACGGTAGCGAAGAAGAGTATGGTGTTGAAGTAATATGTTACTAAGAACACATACGTACGTTATAATTGTATCATCAGTGATGATACAATCTTCCATTGGTCATTCTGTAAAGAAAGCAGTATATGTTACATTAAGCTCAGTGATAAATTTATAATAACCTAGCTCAGTAATTTCTAGATTATAATGGAGAAACAATTGTAATGCCTTTTAGCGTAGACAAATCCTCACCACTTTTAATGGCGTTGATAATGCGCTTTTTATCTTCCATCATTTTAATTAATGGATTATCACTAGGTTTATCCTTTCCAATTGCCGTATGTGATATGTTACGTGACATAATAGTACAAATATAAAGTAATTAAATAAACAATCTACAAATGTTTGGTTAGCTATATGCTATTAATCGTTGTAAATTTTGAAGCTAACTTACGCAGAATAGTTGCGAAAAAATAGTTGAAGAGGGTTTATAGTTTTCACCATAAGGTGGGGAAGATTTTTTGGAAATACGGGGTTTCTGAGAGGGTGAGTAGGATTTACGAGAAGGTTAAAAAGGTTAATTTATTACGCATTTCAAAAACCATAGCTCCCAAAACCCTCCAGATTCTTCGTATATTTGGATTAACGCAACCACACAATCAACATGTGCACAGTTCATAACCAAATAGGCTGTTTAACAGGTGTAAAATCTCACTTAAGTGAGCATCACATTAATGAATTTGATACGATAGAGGAAATCATCGACTTCCAGAAAGGTTACCCTACAACACGACAAAACATCGTTTTGCATCACACAAGATTGATTGAAACAGAAAAAGCAACGCTAAACAACGAAATTCCTCAATTGAATTATTTTATCCAGCAGCGAAAAGCGGAAGTTGAACAAAAGCTACAATTGGAAATTGAGTACTTGAAACACAAGCTGGCAGAAACAAGAATTGACCATAAAAATAATTTTCAGTCTATTATCAATTATCTGAAAGGAATCTTCCTTAGATTAAGAATTTGGCTTAAAAAACTTATATTTAAGTCAAGGATTAATCGCTCCATTTTGCGCTCAGATCGTTTACTCACCATAAAAACTAAACGTCATCTATATATTGATGTCCAATTTGACGATGCAATAAATGAAAGTGCTTCGATCGAATTAAAAAAACTGGATCAAACAAAAATAGTGATTGATCAAGTGAACAGTTCGATATACGGTGCGATAGGCGAACAACTGGTGGTAAAAGAACTTGAACGTTTATCTGACGATTACATTTTAATTAATGATTTCAAATGTTCATTCAATAATCCTATCTATCACCCACAAGGGAAAAGCAATATAAACTCCATTCAAATTGATCACCTATTGATTACTCCTTCAGGAATTTTTCTTATCGAGACAAAGAACTGGTCTGAACATTCTATTAACAATCTGAGTTTACGTTCACCTGTTGAGCAAGTTAAGCGAGCAAACTTCGCATTATTTAAGATACTAGCTGGAGAAATTTCAAACGTCAGTTTATTGCTTAAAACACATCATTGGGGAGCTAAAAAAATCCCAGTCAGAAATCTGATAGTTATGATAAATCAGAAACCAAAAGAAGAGTTTCAATTTATAAAGGTGTTGATCTTAGGTCAAATGCTAAGGTACATCAAATATTTTGAACCAATCTTTTCAGAAAGTGAAACACAAAGGATTGCTTCTCTCCTACTCCATCTATGTGGAAAATCAATAAATAATCGAGCGACAAAAAAGAGAAGGCATCGGTGGTAGCGAGTGAGTGTTGAGAAACAAAAAACTGCCCCTCAACACTTAGTTATCAATTCCTTATCAACACTATCGTCGTTGCTACCGGTGCATCAGCCGGATAACTTGTATAATTAAGTGTAAGCTTATTTCCAGTCACACTAAAGGTTGCCTTATCCAAAAGTGAATAATTAACCTTTGTATTGGTGGATGGAAAGTCCTTTGAGTTGCTAATCTCTTCGGTAACGTTAATGGTAAGCTGATTTCCATTTACACTATAAGTTCCATTTAAAGTTACACCAGATGGAGAACTACCAAAAGTGAAAGAGTGAAGGGTAAAAGATCCATCTGCATCAAAGTAAAGCGTTCTACTATACTGGGCTTCTAGCGGACTTTCTGTCCAACTGCCAACCAATTGGGCATTCTGATTGGATGGGTTGTCTTTTTTACAGGCTAAGGTAAGGGTGAAAAGGATGGCTACAGTGAGCAGTTTTACAGTTTGTTTAATTTGCATAATCTTTTGTTTACCCTAATTACGGCTAACTAACAGCATTCGCTACAAGAAAAAAGCGATTTAACATAAAGTTAATATTGGACTTAATTACATGTATCGTTTTTAGCATCATGATACATCTTCCATTCCCCTTCTCCCAAAGGGATGCCTTTGGCACATTCCCTCCAAACTATTATCTTTGCCGCTCAATTTAATATTCCAAACTCGTGGTTAATGTAAATAATATCTCCGTTTCATTTGGCGGAACTACCCTATTTAGTGATGTAACGTTTTCAATTAATGAAAATGATAAAATAGCCCTGATGGGTAAAAATGGTGCTGGCAAGTCTACCATCCTTAAAATTATAGCTGGTGCAACTAAACCTACTTCAGGTAACGTAACCGGACCTAAGGATGCTGTAATAGCCTATCTACCGCAGCATTTGTTAACGCAAGATAAGGTAACAGTGTTCGAGGAAACCATGAAAGCCTTTGCAGAAGTACATCAGATGCAAACAGAACTCGATGAGCTCAATGAACAACTTACCATCCGTACAGATTACGAAACTGACGATTACATGAAGTTAATTGAACGCGTATCTGAGTTAAGTGAGAAATTCTATTCCATTGAAGAAACCAATTACGATGCAGAAGTAGAAAAAGTATTAAAGGGCCTAGGTTTTGAGCGCAAAGATTTCACCCGTCAAACTTCTGAGTTTTCTGGCGGATGGCGGATGCGTATTGAACTGGCAAAAATACTCTTAAAAAAACCTGACCTTATCTTACTTGATGAGCCAACCAACCACATGGATATCGAAAGTATTCAGTGGTTGGAAGACTTCTTGATCAACTCTGCAAAAGCAGTAATGGTTATCTCGCATGATCGTGCCTTCGTAGACAATATCACCAATCGTACCATTGAGGTAACGATGGGCAGAATATATGATTACAAAGCAAAATACAGCCATTACCTGCAGTTACGGGCTGATAGACGCGTACATCAGTTGAAAGCTTATGAAGAACAACAACGTTTTATTGCAGACAATCAGGAATTTATAGACAGATTTAGAGGAACCTACTCCAAAACACTCCAAGTTCAATCACGTGTAAAAATGCTCGAAAAGCTTGAAGTAATCGAGATCGACGAAGTAGATACCTCCGCATTGCGATTAAAGTTTCCACCATCACCACGCTCTGGCCAATACCCCGTAATGGTTGAAGAGTTGACTAAAGCTTATGGCGACCATGTTGTATTCGCAAAGGCATCAATGGTAATTGAAAGGGGTGAAAAAGTAGCTTTTGTAGGGAAAAACGGAGAAGGCAAATCTACCATGATCAAAGCCATTATGGGCGAGATAGATTTTGAAGGAGGACTAAAAGTTGGCCATAATGCTAAAATAGGATACTTTGCCCAAAACCAAGCTGCATTACTCGACGAAAACCTAACCGTATTCGAAACCATTGATCAGATTGCAATAACTGATGGAACATTAAAAATCAAAGACCTTTTAGGTGCTTTCATGTTTAGTGGCGATGATACCACCAAAAAGGTAAAGGTACTTTCTGGAGGTGAGAAAACCCGTTTGGCGATGATAAAATTGCTCTTAGAGCCAGTAAATGTATTGATCCTCGATGAGCCAACCAACCACTTGGATATGAAAACCAAAGATATCATTAAAGATGCCCTAAAAGATTTCGATGGCACCTTAATTTTAGTATCCCACGATCGTGATTTTTTAGACGGACTTGCTCACAAAGTATTCGAATTTGGGAATAAACGCGTTCGTGAGCACTTTGAAGATATCAAAGGATTTTTGGCTTACAAGAAAATGAATAGTTTAAAAGAAATCGAAAAATAGACGGACTGAAAATCCGTAGTTCGAACAGTCGAGAAAACATTTCTCGACCAAGTTCTATTATGCAATTCAATTGCCGAGGGGAATGGACTTTCGGACTTCCCGACTTTTCCCAAAGGGATGCCTTTGGCACGGACTACCTAAGGCAATTGATAATAATTAATCTCCAAAAACTTACGTTTACCTTTCACGCCATCAACCTTTATCTCAATTTCTTTTAATACGCCTGCGACTTTGATTTTTTCTGCAGGAAGCTTTGATTTTCCGCGATAGTGCGCAATTAAAAAGGTTTCTGATGAATGATCGTCGCGAACTTCATATACATCAAACCGATCCATAATGGGAACTGGAACAAAAGTCATCGCTTTTCCAGTAGAAATAGGGATTAAAACAATTCCCTGAAATTCTGATTTGGAATCCTTAAGGATCGGCACACCTGTAATGATAGCATTTGCGGATAAAATTCCTCGCTCCTCTGCTTCAGATGCCATCAGTTCTTGCGCCTTAAATTTTAAGAAATCCCTTCTTAACCGATCATCTAATTTGGAAATAATATCTACCTGTTCTTCCTTCGGTAAGTTTGACAAAGAAAGCTCAAGAAATAAAATCAACTTTTGTCGCTCATTAAACATTCCAGCAACTTTTATTAATTCGGCTACATTAATCTCACCATCTCCCGCTTTGGTAAACAGATTATAAAAACGCCCACCATTATCTAGTTGACTTAATGCTTCTGTAATATTTTGGTAAGGTATAATTTGTTTCATCTGCTATTTTTAGGTTTTCGGTGGTTGATGTTTTAAATGTTAGATAATATTACGTGCTTTTTGCTACAAAAAAAGACAAAAATTTATTGCATGCCTTCAAATCTAGATTTTATCGGATGTTAATATGAAAAAAGGATCTTTACTCGTGTTGTGCAGCACTAAGACCCATCACTTTATATACCTATAAATTAATTAATTAATCATTGGTCAATTACTTTAATCGTACCGACTTTTTGCAAATAAAATCGTTGATTAAATACAGCATAAGTATATTTAATTGAATTAAATAACGCTAACAAATGCCAATTATCGAAAAAATTGAACTGCCTGAAGAGATTGTAATGAATCAAATCTATATGATTCGAGAACAAAAAGTGATGTTGGATAGGGACCTCGCAGCATTGTATGATGTAGATACAAAAGTATTGAATCAGGCCGTGCGCAGAAATTTAGACAGATTCCCAATAGATTTCATGTTTCAGCTAACACAAGAGGAACACAACTCTTTAAGGTCACAGATTGTGACCATAAAGAGCAGAGGTGTACATAGTAAGTATCTTCCTCATGTTTTCACCGAACAAGGTATAGCAATGCTTTCAAGTGTACTTTCTAGCAAGCGGGCAATCCAGGTAAACATTCAAATTATCAGGGTATTCACGAAACTAAGGCAACTACTTTCTGACCATACTGAAGTCCGTTTGGAAATAGCAGAGATTAAACAAACCGTACATAAAATAATGAAGGCACAAGACGGTCAGGACAAAAACATAACGCTACTTTTCAACTATATTGATCGTTTACAAGAGAAAACTGATGATCCAAAACCTGTGCAGACCCAAGCTTTTGGCTACCAAATTGGAAAGGCGAATAAAACCGATTTGCCTAAAGAATAAGATTTTAGCTATTGGCTTATAGCACCTAAATCATCCAGATAAACAAACTTTATCACTCCCAAACCGTTTAATAGTAACAAAATTTAAAGAAGATCTACTAAAAAGTCAATCACATCATGAAAAAATCCATCCTCTATCTGCTGCTAATTTTAACTTTTGCAGCCTGTAAAAGCAAGAACAATCAAGAAGCGGAAACTAGCGATAGCACTGTAGTTGATGCGCCAGACCATACCCTTGTTGATACGACCTTTAAGATTGAAAACATAGCTCTTAGTGACAAAGAATTAGGCACATTTCCCTATTTAACACCGCCAGCGAAGTATTCTTATAATTACCATCAGGAGGCGGATGCAAAAGACATTAAAGCAAGCGATAAAGAATATTTTGCTGTAAACGGAAAGCTAATTGTTCAAGAAGGAAAGACTTTTAAAACACATATCGAATATGACCGTAGCAATGGGAACAAATTTAACAGTGATGATGTACTGAAATCCTATAAAGACCAAATCTTAAGTTTAGGTGGAGTGCAGGTTAATGATGGCGAAATTAAACAGGCAGAATACGATCGTGCAGGTAAAACTGAATTGATCGATAAGCAATATGGTTTTACTTTGGATCCAAATTTACTGGATCGGATTAAAACATTCGTTATAAGAACCAAAGACAAGGTAGTTTGGGTTCAACTTTGTCTTTTAAATGAGGAAAGTGGAAGAATTACTGTATTGGAAAAAATCGTTGATTAATTTTTTTTGTCCTTTCTAGGATTGATAGGTTGGTTATTGGCAAAGATGCACTTGCTTGCCCCTTGGGTGCTTAAACTGATAGCCACAGATTAGGGGATTTTGGGGGCAGATTTTTCACCACATAGACATATAGAAAACATAGGTTTAGGGATGATACTAGGTAATGGAGGTATTAGCTTGGTGTTACCTAGCTATAAGGTATTGGCAAAGGCACTATAGATGGAAAGGTTATGTCAAAGATGCAATCCTTGTCCCATCCCAACCCTCCACAGATTGGAGGGAGTTGGATTTAACTAGCCTAGCACGGAGTTTAAGTTATAGCCACAGATTAGGGGATTTTGGGGGCAGGTTTTTCACCACATAGACATATAGAAAGGTAAAGTGGAGGTAATAGCTTGGTGTTACCTAGCTATAAGGTATTGGCAAAGGCAACTATAGGTGGAAAGGTTATGTCAAAGATGCAATCCTTGTCACATCCCAACCCTCCCCAGATTGGAGGAAGTTGGATTTAACTAGCCTAGCATGGAGTTTAAGTTATAGCCACAGATTAGGGGATTTTTGGGAGCAGGTTTTTCACCACATAGACATATAGAAAACATAGGTTTAGGGATGATACTAGGTAATGGAGGTATTAGCTTGGTATTAGCTTGGTGTTAGCTTGGTGTTACCTAGCTATCAGGTATTGGCAAAGGCAACTATAGGTGGAAAGGTTATGTCAAAGATGCAATCCTTGTCACATCCCAACCCTCCACAGATTGGAGGGAGTTGATTCATCTACCTGATTAAGCGCCTAATTTATAGCCACAGATGCACAGATTTTGTATGCCAATTAATATGCACATCAACTCTCTAATCTATGGCTATCAATTTAGTCAAAAGTATATTCCCATAATTCTGTTAAGAAGTGTTAAGTAGCCATCGATAGTGTTAAATATGGTTAAACATGCCAAAAACCAATTGTTGGGCATTAATTCTTGGCTAAATTTGCCCTCATGTTAAAACCTATTCTTATACTTTGTTTACTAACTGTAAGTTATTACTGCCAGGCCCAAAATACATGGATCAACAAATATACTGACCCCATACTTCAGGACCAAAAAGGATCATTTTCTAATTTAGCTGTGTTAGCACCTGCACTAAAAGATGTTAGTGTAGTTACTTTAGGCGAACAGACACATTTTGATGGAGCAACTTTTGATGCAAAGATTCAATTGATCAAATACCTGCACGAACAGCTTGGCTTTAACATCCTTGCTTTTGAAAGTGGCTACTTTGATTGTACCAAAGCATCACAGTTATTGTCAAAAAACCGTATGCCAGGCACATTAAAAGATGCGGTATTTGGTGTATGGGATAATCAGTCATTAGCTGAACTGGAACATTATGTAATTGCTACACAACAAACAGCACATCCACTAATTTTAACAGGTTTCGACTCTCAATTTAGCGGAAAGTTATCAGGAAAATACCTGCTATCAGATTTGGCAGCTTATCTTGACAAAGTAGGTGCATCAAGTATTACTGATCAAACAGATTGGAAAGATTTTAAATCTGCAGTACAACGACAGCTTAAATATTCTAATTTTTACAAAAAGCCTTTAGCAAAGGATACTTTATTAATTGCCAAATACAGTAAAACAATTACGAACCAAATGGATAGCAGATCAGCAGCAACAGATCAGCATGAGCATTATTTTTGGCGCAAAGTAATCTCAAATCTTGTTTATGATACCAAGCATCGTTATAGCGGTAAAAATTTTAGAGACAGTGTAATGGCTGTTAATTTATTAAGTTTGATAACAGAACGTTATCCCAATGAGAAAGTAATTTGCTGGGGTGCCACTTCCCATTTTATTTATAATCCCAAGCAGATCAACAGCAAGGGATATGAAGATTTTCTTCCAATGGGAGATGAACTACATCAAAAGTTGGGCACCAAATTGTTTACAATAGGTTTTACCAGTTATGAAGGCAGAGCAGGTAGTTTAATTACCCATCAATTAAAGAAACCAACACCTAATAGCTATGAAGATCTACTTGGACAAACAGCGTATCATTACGCTTTTACTAATTTGAGAGCCGCAGCAACAGCTAAAAACGACAGCACGGTCATTGAATCCCGCATGTTGGGTAATACTTTTAATTCAATGGATTTAAGTAAGGTTATCGATGGTCTTTTCTATATCAAAACAGCTTATCCTCCAAGATCAAAATGAGTGGAGATTGAACTTTGATTAGCTAGCTACAGATTAAGGGATTTTTGGGCATATAAGTAAAGTGTAGGTAAATGGTAGGTATATGGTAGGTAAATGGAAGAGGTATTAAGATGGAAGAGGTGTGATGGATGATGGAAGATGGGATGTTGAAAGGTTTGTTATGCCATTATTTAATGTTTCTTCGGGCTGCATGGTATTTCACTTTGTTAATCCTTGCAAAAACCTAACTTTGTATCATTATGAGCGATACGACATCGTTAACCAAAATCATTAGTAAAGACTTTGAAGTCAGTGAAAATCTAACTGAAAATCAGCTGCGCGAAGCACTTGTTAAGACCTTTGAGTACTTAGTTGAAGACAACTTTCAAAAACTGCTCCAAATTCTATATAAGACAGATGTAGATCAGTATAAATTAAAGGAACTGTTAGCAAACAGTGAAGGAAAGAGCACAGCAGAAATTATTGCAGATGCTTACGTAGAAAGGCAAAAGCAAAAAGTAGAGACTTGGAAAAAGTATAGCTGATTTGAGGTGATGGGTTTTACGATGTGTTAAATTTTTAGCCACAGATTTGAAGAGGATTAAAGCCGACTAATTTTAATCTATTTAGTCAGCTTTAATCTGCGTTATCTCCTATTCAACAATTAAAAATAAACACCACCATTATAGTGGAAATTACCATTTGAAGAGTAGATATAGATATCAACCGAGGTTAGGTTTGGAAACTCAGCCTCTGGCCCAGCCGTGTAACATTCTCCACTAAACTCATAGATAGTGCCACTTGATGGAATAACTGAAGAAACCGTTGGATAAGTACCATACAAATTATATTCTACGCCGCCATACATAAATGAGCCCAGGTAGTCTAATGTTTGTGTAGTGCCAAAATTAAAAGTTTGGTAAAATTGCAGAGGAGCAGCTTTTGTTTGTGCGCTTGAGCCAACTGTTTTAGCGGTTGCAATGTTGTTGAAAGGGATAATGCATACCGCCAACATAAAGAGTACTGATAAGATTTTTTTCATGATCAATAGGGGTTAATTATTGATAAAAGGTTAATTATTAGTAATTTACATTTTGTTTTTCAAATAAACAAATGTAGGCTATCGATTAATCGCTGAGCATTTACTGAACAATTTAATTCTTCGCAAACCTCAATTAGTTAGGCTCTTTTAATATGCATCAAAGCCATTTCAAGCTTTAAGTTTTATTTTAGTTAGGCAATTCCAATCTGCATCATGCTTGCTTTAGGCCTTAAGCTTGAGTCTTTGAGCTTAAGGTTTACAACCACTTAATCTCCTGACAAAGTTCGATTAAAACTCCATTTGTATCTTTTGGATGTACAAAACAAACCATTTTATTGTCGGCACCTTTTTTTGGCTGTTCATTCAACAATGTAAAACCCTCGTTTCTAAGGCGGTCCATTTCATCGTAAATATTATCAACGGCAAATGCAATGTGATGAATTCCTTCTCCCTTTTTCTCGATAAACTTGGCAATTGGACTTTCTAGGGAGGTTGCCTGAAGGAGTTCTACCTTATTTTCTCCAGTTCTGAAAAAGGCGGTATTTACATTTTCTGATGCAACGAGCTCTGTTTTATAACAATCAGCATTGAGTAGACGCTGATAAAGATCTATGGACTGATCGAGATTTTTTACGGCAATACCGATATGTTCTATCTTATTCATAGTGCTTATGGTTAGGTGAATGTAAAAATGCGTGTTTTAACTATATCTTCATAACTATAATCTATAATTGTTCGTAAACTTTTTTTGTATCTTTGCTTTGTAAAGCTGAAAGCGCAAAGCTTAAAGCCTAAAGCGGGTTACAATTTCTTAGCTTTAAGCTTTAGTTCTTTAGCTTTAAGCTCTAAAAACTAACAAAAACAAGACGATGGAACTTCCAATTTACTTAGATAATAACGCAACTACCCCACTTGATCCTAGAGTGTTAGAAGCTATGTTGCCGTATTTCACCAACAAATTTGGCAATGCTGCTAGCCGTAACCATGCTTTCGGATGGGTTGCTGAAGAGGGTGTAGACTATGCTCGTGAGCAAGTGGCAAAATTAATTGGCTGTACAGAAAAAGAAATTATTTTTACCTCTGGTGCTACAGAAGCTGATAACCTTGGTATTAAAGGGGTTTACGAGATGTATGCTGAAAAAGGTAACCACATTATAACTGCTACGACAGAACACAAAGCTGTTTTAGATACTTGCAAACACCTAGAAAAACAAGGAGCCAAAGTAACTTATCTTAAAGTTAAAGAAGATGGTTTAATTGATTTAGCTGAATTAGAAGCTGCAATGACACCAGAGACTATATTGGTTTGCATCATGTATGGAAATAACGAAATTGGCGTAGTACAACCGATTAAAGAAATTTCTGCAATTGCGCACAAACATGGTGCTTTATTTATGAGTGATGCTACACAGGCAGTTGGTAAAATTCCGGTAAACGTAAATGAAGATGGAATTGATTTAATGGCTTTTAGCGCACACAAAATGTATGGTCCAAAAGGTGTTGGTGCTTTGTATGTACGTAGAAAAAATCCACGTGTTAAGGTAACTTCACAAATGGATGGCGGTGGTCACGAGCGTGGCATGCGTTCTGGAACATTAAATGTACCAGGGATTGTAGGCCTAGGTAAAGCTTGCGAATTATGCCGTTTAGAAATGGATGAAGAAGCAAAACGTTTATCAGCATTGCGTGACAAACTGGAAGCTGCTTTAACTACAATGGAAGAAAGCTATGTAAATGGTAATGTTGAACACCGTTTACCACATGTAGCAAATATTTCTTTCAAATATGTAGAAGGTGAAGGTTTAATGATGGCGATGAAAGATTTAGCTGTATCTTCAGGCTCTGCTTGTACATCTGCTTCACTTGAACCATCATATGTATTAAAAAGCTTAGGTCTATCTGATGATTTGGCACACTCTTCCATCCGTTTTGGATTGGGTAGATTCACCACTGAAGAAGAAGTAGATTACGCCATAGAAAATACAAAAAAAGCAGTTAACCATTTGAGAGACCTTTCTCCGCTTTGGGAAATGTTTAAAGATGGCATCGATTTGAGTAAAATCGAGTGGGCAGAACATTAATAAGGAAAAAGCTGAAAGCTTAAGGCTGAAGCAGTTAATAGGTTAAACCAAGCTTCTAGCATTAAGCTCTTAGCAAAAAGAAAATCAGCCGTAAGGCATAAACAATACTAATATGGCATATTCAGAAAAAGTAATGGAACACTATACCAATCCTCGCAACGTTGGTACTTTAAATAAAGACAGTAAATCTGTAGGTACAGGTTTAGTTGGCGCACCAGAATGTGGAGACGTAATGCGTTTACAAATTGAAGTAAATGATGAGAACGTAATCACTGATGCTAAGTTTAAAACATTTGGATGTGGTTCTGCAATTGCATCATCTTCTTTGGCTACAGAGTGGCTAAAAGGAAAAACAATTGATGAAGCTTTGGCAATTGACAACATGGACATTGTAGAAGAATTGGCTTTACCACCAGTTAAAATTCACTGTTCTGTATTGGCAGAAGATGCAATTAAATCGGCAATTAACGATTATCGCGTTAAAAATGGTTTAGAAGCATTTGAATTGGCAAAATCACACCACTAACAAAGTATATAGTATCTAGTATTTAGACATGATGCTTATAGCAACGTGCCCTAAATATCCCACTAATTACTATTACTTTAACATCAGTTAAAGTAACGATATGTTAACCATTAATCGGGTTTGCAAAATATCAAACTACTTTATACTCTATACTAAGTACTAAAATTATGATAACGATAACCGATAAAGCAAAAAGCAAAATTGATCACCTCATGCAAGATTCGCAATTGGGGTCTGATTTCTTTTTACGTGTTTCTGTTAAAGGTGGTGGTTGTTCTGGTTTATCTTATAACCTCGACTTCGACAACGAAGAGAAAAAAGGCGATCAGTTTTTTGAAGACCGTGGTATTAAAATAGCATTGGATATGAAATCGTTCCTTTACCTTGCTGGTACTGAACTCGATTTTACCGACGGATTAAATGGCAAGGGTTTTGCCTTTAACAATCCAAACGCAAGCCGCTCATGTGGTTGTGGAGAAAGTTTTTCTGTTTAATACAATTATTAAATTTCCCAGAAGCATCGAGCAATCGATGCTTTTTTTGTGCCTTTTTATTGTTGACCATCACTAAGATGGAAAGGCGCCGAAGCCCTTCCATCTTACCTCTTCCATTGGCTAAAACTGTCTAAACCATTTTAAAGAGTTGTTATATAAAATAGCTGTCTCTCCTGGCAATAGTGTAATTGAACTCACATTGGTTCCTGCACTGCTGATGTCGTTACCACCTGAACTAGAATTAATAATAAGATTTCCGGTTCCCGAATTCATAATTACATAATTAAGCCCAGTATTGCCAGAGATAGGCAAAAGTTTCCAAGAGCCCGAAGCCCCAGTAAAAGTATAATATCCCCTTGTTGAGAGGACTTCTCCTAGTGCTGAAGCCATTACCACATTCGGCATAACTGGTTCATATCTTTGGGAAACCCAATTTCTTCCAGCTACAATATCCCAAGGATTTGACTCAGTTACATTTTTACCTGTTCTAAAATATAGATCGTCGCTAACAGTAGTCTGTTTTAAGAATTCAAATTGTGCTATAAAGGATCCGCTACTTCGGAAAAGCTTAACCCCCCCTCCATTTTGAATGGGATAATTTGAAGAACCGGTTGTAATACTAAAAGGATATAATCCAGCAGATGCAGCGGGGATATTTCCGTCAGCAAAAACGCTATTGGCTGCTATTTTTAAAGAGGCTAAGTTAATTGTGTTTCCACCGGTTCCATTTATTGTTATGGCTCCAGAAGTAGTGCCAAGATCCAGACTTTGATTACCCGTATTGGTACCTGTTATTGCAGATAGTTTAATTTTATCGGCAGCACTCATTAGCCCAGCTAATACAGATGTTGCAGATGGCAATACGAAACCTGTTCCGTTAGTATTTGTAATTGGCTGTGTAGTTGCCGTAGCCTCCCCTAGTCCCAAATTAGTTGGGGCTATGTTACTACCATCTAGATCTAAAGCCCCACTTTTAACAGATAGCTTTTTGTAAGCTCCATTTACGCTATCCTTGAATGTTATTCCTTGTTCTACTATAATATCATCAGCATGGGTATTTATATTTAAGTATTGTTCATTAGAAAGGCTTGTATCGTCAACTTTAATCAGGTCATAATTGCCAACACTATCAGCTAATCTAGTGTCACAATGTAGTATTCTTATCTGATCCATTATGGTAACCACATCACTAGTTATATCCTTCCATGACGAGTTGTATATCCCAAACTTAAAATAAGGAAGAAATCCTTCTGCTACGGTTGCTGTAGGCGAATCATCGTAACAAGTATAGCCTGCATAATCTAGCACTAATTTCTTGTTTTTCCACACCTTTAACTGTCCTGTTGGTTCGCTATTGCTCCATTTAATATAAACCTCAAAAGCTTCTCCCTTTCCAAAGTTCACCGCACCCAAATCAAATATTAGATCGGTATTGCCTTCATTGCCTATGGCTTCAGGGTTTAAATTATATATGAGTCTCCATTGCCATCTATTGGCCACAATTCGTAATGACTGCGCTGGTGAACGTCCTGACTTATTTGGTGCTGTTGGTGTACCTAGGTCGTGCCATTGCATAATTACAGGCATAGTCAGTACTTTATCAAATATCTGGTTATTAGGCACAAGAATAGTTGTTGATGCCCATACTTCTCTATTAGAGCTAGTAAATGGGAGCCTACTGGCAACGGCGCTCCCTATCAACAACTCGGACCTTTCAGGATAAGAAATTTGTCTTCTATTTAAGATAAACTGTAACCAATTTTTATTATTGTAAACTATCGGAACAATGGAACTATCGTCGGCTGCTTGTCGGGATTCCCATCCATATTTGCCATTGTTTACGTAGGTGGAAGTAGAATAAGCCGTCAGTCCTACCCTTTCATTGTTAGGCACATCAGTCCCTTTAATTATTTCATTTATCCTAATGTTACCATATTCATCCACTCCTAAAGGATTTCTAAAGAAACTATTTATGAAGGGTAAAAACTTCCCATCGTTATCAGTAGAAACTAATTTAGAAGGCAAATCAGCTACACTTAGACTTTTAATAAACATGGATTGCTTTGAATCCCATGAATATGGCTTCATAAGTTCGGTACCATACCCCTGGGATCCCACCCTTGCGGTATATAACATGATCTGGCCTATTGTCATTGAAGAACCAGTTATGATTTCTAAGGTAAGTCTGAGTTTAGTATGAGAGTCATACTCTGTGATTTTATACCAGATATTGTCAGTATTCTCATTACTTGTAGAGTCATGTCTGGTTATCCAGTTTATACCATCTGCACTGCTTTCAAATTTTACTCTTCTATTTTCTGTAGAGGAAAAATGTCCTATCACCAAAAATACAGCTCTGCTATAGGCAAACTGTGTAGATGAACCATTCCATGTCCATCTTACACTTTTTAAGCCCGACCCATTTGGCACGACAGTAGTATATAATGCCTGACGTTGGGAGAAGGGATCTTTGTTGAGTGGAGCTGGACTAAAATCGACACCATCTAATGAAGTTTCATAAATAGGTGTCAAAATTTTACAGAAAGCAAAAATATCATGCCATTGTTGTGACTGTGGCGCACTAGCTAGTGAGCTCACCCTACCTCTTCCATACCAATTTTCTGGGGTAGAAAGTAATACTGAATTGGGGTTTGGAACAATGGTTGTACCGTTAAGATATACCTGCCCATTGAAATTGTTTCTTCCAGTATAGTCATTTGTTTCGTTTTTGAACGAAACATTGGCAGCAAGCTTACCTCCAATCTTGTCAGAATTCGCAGCGGTTTCTAGTTTCCCCAATTTTTGATCAAGCTTTTGGTCCACCTGAATGCTTGTGTAATAACCAGATAGATCGACATTTGGAATTTTTAACACTAAGTTATTGTCTGCTAAACCATCCTTAAACCAATAGGCATTATTTGTTCCTCCTATTATATAACCATCATTTATGGTTCCATTTGTATTTATAATAACCTCAAAATTACCTCTGCGATCGTCAGCTAAAGGTAAGTAGTCCAAAACCTGCTGGATACTCATATAAGGTCTATAACGATAAGAGTTACCATCATCATAATAATACGTACGAGCATCTACAGGCTTTCCCCTTAAACCGATAGGCTTATTGGTTGCGGTATGGAGTGTTGGATCGAATATGGCCATTATATAGTTATTTTTAGATTATAATTAGTACTATCGAAAGAGAATATATCCCTACTGCCCACAATTTTACGTCCATCCGAAATCACTTGCGACTTCATAACTCCATCGGGAAATGTGCCATAATTAAACTCGGTATTAAACCAACTTAGTCCATCAGCCTGAGAAATTGGCTGAGACCAAACAATGTATTTTCCATTGGACGCTGGGCCAAAAGGTACGGCAAATTCTGAGTCTTCAGAATCAATGTTAAAGACGTTAGGTAATAATATGTTATAAAGGTCTGGCTCAACATCAAATGCTCCCCATCTGATCTCTACAGCTAATGCCAATTTATTGTTTAAAGAGGTTTGCATCATTTGAATGATATTTAAACGGTTTAAAGCTGAGCTATAGATTTCAGCATCGCGATAACTATTTTGATCTTTTAAAGTTCAAAACATACGGTTGGATGGCCAATAGATCTTGGCTGGTTAGTTTTTTCGCAAAATCTTCATTGAACTGATTCATAGGAATTCCAATATCAGTTCGCCAAGCGTTACTGCCATTAACTTTATGAAGCTTAAATGCAAATCGATAAAGCTTAAGTTCCGTTTTGGTAATATAACCTACAAAAGTATTAGTTGTTTTTCTATAGGTATATAGTCCGCCAATACCAGAGACATTATACGTTGCGGAATACGTTGGTTGATATTTAACTATTGTACGATAAAGATTTTCAAGATAAGCGTCTCCCCGTCCAAGCATTTCTTCGAGAGTTTCATAAAATAGTATTTTAGTTCCCTGCATCTTATATGCATATCTACCCTGGATACGTTGGCCTGCACCCAGAAAATAAACGGAATCTGCACTGACGAATTTAATCTGCTCACCATTAGCGGTAGTTTTGTCGAAATCCATCAAGATTGTCTCATCCCGCATAAAATTCTGAATGGTATTTACATCTTTAACAACTTTACCAGATTCTGTGAACACCTTTAGATTTCCATCTTTAGTAATTGACGATGAACTAAATTCAGCGTTGTTAAAATTGTTATGTTCATCCTTTTTACATGAAATAACGAAAAGGGAAATGAGGAGAACTAAGAGATAGCTAATTTTCATGTTGAGCGATTATGCTACTAAAATATAATTTTAATCTTATAAATAAATATCATTCCATAAAATTTATGGCACATGCGATCTTTCTATGGCCGATATGAAATATGATGCCGCTAAGATCTCGCTTATCTCTTTTAGAAAAATCTCTAATCCAATTTCAGTTTTTTACCGTACTTTTGTAACCATCTAAATGTTAGCTTATCATATAAATCAAAGTTAGCATTGATATCTTAAACATACCAAATACGAATACGCATGGTCTCATTTAATGAATTTTCTACCGTTCCAAGTCTTTTAAGAAACGTTGTAGAAAATATCCATAAACCTGAAGAAACCTTTTTAATACATAAGAAAAGTTCAACCTGGGAAGAAATCTCTTTCAAGGATACCTTATTAAGGGCAGATTCTATTTCTGCTTTTTTTCTGGAGAAAGGGATTGCTAAGGGTGACAGGTTGGGTTTAATGATTGAAAACTCTCCAGAATATGTATATTTCGATCAGGGCATACAGCAAATTGGGGTTATTAACACTTCCATATACCCTACGCTATCAGAACATGAGGTAGCTTATATCATTAACGATTCTGGAATTAAGGCCATACTTGTTGGCAATCCTTTCTTATTTAAAAAGGTATTGAAAATTGCTGGTAACTGCCAAGATCTAAAATATATTATACCGGCATTCGAAGGCTTTGAAAAAGTTGCTGTTCCAGAAGGTTTGGCTATTGAAATTATCGGCTTTAGCACATTGTTGGCAAAAACTGTGAGTGAAGAAGAGCAAAAGCGGATTAATAAACGTCGGAGGGAAGTATTACCAGAAGATGTTTCTGCCTTAATTTACACTTCAGGTACTACAGGAACGCCAAAAGGTGTAATGTTAACACATTATAATTTTGTGGAAAATGTTAAGGTTTGCTTACAACAAATTCCTGTGATTGACGAAACTGAAACATTTTTGTCGTTCTTACCACTTTCACACGTTTTTGAGCGTACGGCAACCTATCATGTTTGTTGTGCTCAGGGCTGTAAAATTGCTTTTGCTCAAAGTTTAGAACTTTTGGCCAAAAACATGGGTGAAGTAAGACCTACTGTGATGGCGTGTGTTCCAAGATTATTGGAACGGATCCATGACAAGGCAATTAAATCTGGGACTTCTGGGGGCGGTTTGAAAGCAAATATCTTTAACTGGGCCATAGAGACTGGAAAAAAATATAGAGAAGCAAAAGAAGCAGGGAAGAGTGCAGGATTGATATTAGGTACTAAAAAAGCTGTTGCTGAAAAACTGGTATTCAGTAAGATCAAAGAAAAAACAGGTGGACGCTTAAAGTTTATGATTTCTGGAGGTGCTGCCCTACCGCGTAATGTTGGTGAGTTTTTTGGAGATCTGGGGATTAAAGTACTGGAGGGTTTTGGATTAACTGAAACTTCACCAGTAATGTCTGTAACAGAATATCACCGTCAGGTTTACGGAACTGTTGGCCGAGTGATCCCTGGTATTGAAGTTGGAATTCAAGATGTAGAGACCAAGGAAATGATCAATATCCAAACACATCATACCTTTAATGAAGACTTTGAATGTGCAGAAGGAGAAGTGATTGTACGTGGCCATTGCGTAATGAAGGGATATTTTAACAAACCCGCGGAGACTGCCGAAGCCATAGATAAAGACAAGTGGTTCCATACTGGAGATATTGGCCGTTTTTATAAGGGTAATCTGCAGATTACGGATCGTTTGAAAAACATGATCGTGAATGCTTATGGTAAAAATGTATATCCAACTCCGGTTGAGAACATTTATCTAAAAAGCCCTAAGATTGATCAATTGTTTCTTATCGGCGATAAACGCGAATTTATTACGGCTATTATTATCCCAAATAAAGAAACGTTACAAGAAACTTTCAACCTTAAAGAGTCTTTCTTTCAAGAAGAAGGAGATTTCATTGAAAGCCAAGAAATTAAAGATTGGTTTGAAAAAGACATCAAAAAGATCTCTAACGAACTGGCAAAATTCGAACGCATTAAAAACTTTAAGATCAAACGTAATCCATTTAGCATCGATGAGGGTGAGATTACCCCTACCATGAAAGTTAAGCGCCGTGTGGTGGAGAAAAAGTATGCTGAGGCGATTAATGCAATGTACCAAGAGGGTGTTGAAGCGGAGTAATATTTTTTAGTGATCGATACTAGCTTAAGATATTCTCAAAAATTAAAAATATTTATAGGTATTTCATTAATTTTCTTCCAACCTATCAATTTTATAAATTAATAGGTTGTTGAAATATTATTTTACATCTTGAAGCAGATAGGTTAATATTTATTTCCCAATAAGGGAACTTTTAATTATATTTGTGATGAGGGTTATAGCAAAAAAAATACTGCGGCAATTTTGGGAAAAACATCCCAACTGTGAGCAGCAATTAAAATCATGGCACCAAGAGGCAACTGAAAGTAGTTGGGATAATTCAAATGATATTAAAAAAGATTTCCCTACTGCAAGTATTTTGGGAGATAACAGAATTGTTTTTAATGTAAAAGGCAATCACAACCGTTTAATTGTTAAAATTAGCTATACCCATCAAATGGTTTGGATTCGTTTTATTGGAAGCCATACTGAATATGATAAAATTGACGCCACTAAAATTTAAGCAAATGAATATTAAACCTATTAAAACTGAAAAAGATTACGAAGCAGCGCTTGCACGTTTGGAAGTGATTTTCGATGCTAAAAAAGATACAGCAGCAGGTGATGAACTCGAAATTCTAGGAATTTTAATAGAAAAGTATGAAGATATTCATTTTCCAGTTGCTTTACCCGATCCCATAGAAGCTATTAAATTCAGGATGGAACAAATGGGTTATACCCAAAATGATTTGGCAAAGGTGATTGGCTTGAAAAGCAGAGCAAGTGAAATTCTTAATCGTAAGAGAAAACTTTCATTGGAAATGATTAGACAATTACACAAAGATTTTAAAATCCCTACCAACGTACTTATCCAGGCCTATTAGTATTTTCTTCGCTTCTTCCAACATTATATTTCTAGGCAGGTCGACATAAAAACTGACTTGAGCGAGATTGAACAATCAATCATATTATTTATGACTAAACAAATCTATGTAATTTAGGAATAGCTTTATTTCCCTCAAAGCGAAACATATACTTGTAAGCATTGCTTTCTTTCCACAATCACGAACAAAATCATTACTTTTGCAAAAAATACGATAAATGAGTACAGGATTATCAGAACAGGAAATATTACGCCGCGATTCATTGAAACAACTTCGCGCTTTGGGAATCAATCCCTATCCTGCAGAAGCTTATGAAATTAATGCCAATGCAGCAGACATTTTAGCAAACTACGAAAAAGATAAGACGGCTTATAAGACGATCAGTATTGCCGGAAGAATTATGGGCCGTAACATTATGGGCGCTGCTTCTTTTGCCGAGCTACAAGATTCAACTGGTCGTATTCAAATTTACCTAAAGCGCGATGAGCTTTGTCCTGGAGATGATAAAACCTTATACAATACTGTATTTAAGAAATTATTGGACATTGGTGATTTCATTGGTATTGAAGGTTATGTTTTCACTACACAGACAGGAGAAATCTCTATCCATGTAACTAAATTCACCGTACTTTCCAAATCTTTACGTCCATTGCCGATCGTAAAACGTGATGATGAAGGAAATGTATACGATGGTTTTACGAATCCAGAATTGCGTTATAGAATGCGTTATGTAGATTTAACTGTAAATCCTGATTATAAACAGATTTTCATCAAGCGGAGCAAGGTCATCAACTCTATGCGGAGTTATTTTGATGATCAAGGTTGGATGGAAGTGGAAACACCTATTCTTCAGCCCATTCATGGCGGTGCAGCTGCTCGTCCATTTGCTACGCATCATAATACATTAGATATGCCGCTTTATTTACGTATTGCGAATGAATTGTATCTAAAAAGACTAATTGTTGCTGGTTTTGATGGCGTTTATGAATTCGGTAAAATGTTCCGTAATGAAGGAATGGACCGTACGCACAATCCAGAATATACTTCAATGGAAATTTACGTTGCCTATAAAGATTATATCTGGATGATGGCGATGGTAGAAGAATGTTTAGAGAAAGTGGCTATTGCGACAAATGGATCGGCTGTAGTTAAAGTTGGAGAAAATGAGATCAATTTCGCTGGGCCATACGAAAAATTAACCATGTATGAGTCTATACAGAAATATACTGGCATTGACGTTTCTGGAATGAGCGAAAATGATTTGCTTGAAACTTGTAAAGACTTAGGTATTGAAACCGATTCTACCATGGGCCGTGGCAAATTAGTTGATGAAATATTTAGTGATAAGGTAGAAGCAAATCTAATCCAACCTACATTCATTACAGATTACCCTATAGAGATGACTCCCCTTGCGAAGAAACATCGTTCTGCAGAAGGTTTGGTAGAGCGTTTTGAAATATTTGTTAATGGTAAAGAGATTGGAAATGCATACTCTGAATTGAATGATCCCATTGATCAGAAAGAGCGTTTCGAAGACCAATTAAAACTTGCTGATCGTGGTGACGCTGAAGCTATGGCGATGGATGATGATTTTGTTCGTGCATTAGAATATGGAATGCCACCAACTTCCGGTTTAGGTTTTGGTATCGACAGGATTGTGATGCTGATGACCAATCAATCTACGATACAAGAAGTATTGTTCTTCCCGCAGATGCGCGCCGAGAAGAAAGCAAAAGTAACTACAGATCAGGATTTTGTTGATGCTGGCGTGGCTGCAGATTGGGTACAGGTAATTCGCAAAATGGGCTTCAATACTGTTGAGGAACTGAAAGCTGGCAACCCTAATAAAGTATTTAATGACCTTGGTGGTATGCGTAAAAAGCTAAAACTAGAATTGACTATGCCTACTAAAGAAGAAGTAACTGCATGGTTCAATTAATTAACTAATATGGTAGTAATTTTAAATGGGATGATTTAGGCTTCTTTACACGATGGAAGTCCTTATTAATCATGAAATTCAACAACTAGCTAATTAACAATATCATAACAAAAACTTAAAGGCTTACTGTATTTATTACGGTAAGCCTTTTTTAATTTAGGAGATATAAAAAATGATTTGTTATGAATACTTCAAGTTTAGAAATTACCGAAAATCAATATTGCATTAAATTGAGCAAAGACGCTTTTGATTTATCCTTAGTTCGTCAGTTGATTAAAAGAATACAAGCTGAAGAATTATTCTTTAGCCGCAAAAGAGAAGACCATGATGAGGATATTATTAGCAGAACTTCTTCAGAATACGATGAGAATTTTGATCATTTAGATGATAAGTAAGGAGTTGTTAAAAAACTCTTAGGTATATGCATCTTTTAGAAGAATAAAAATGAATAATAACAGAAAGTCCGAAAGTTGAGCAACAGGTAATAGATCTAGTGCTGGACTTTCGGACTTTTCTTTTTTATAGTTGTGGAACTATCTTGAATAGCGAACTTGTTGTTGTTTATCCATTAATCCCATCTGATCTTTCATTTGTTTAATCTGATCAGCTAGTAATTTGTTTTTATCTGCTTTTTTCGCTTCACTTAGATACATCTGTGCCTCTCTCTTATTTCTCTTACCCATTGCAATACCCGCTAGACTTAATTTAGCTAGGGCAACATTGTGATCCATGTGGAGGCCTAAGCTTAATGCCTGCTTGAAATATTTTTCAGATTTCATTGGTGCTTTTCTAGATTCGATTAGACCAATTAACAAATTGTAATAACCGTGCTGCATTCTATTTAACTCTTTTTCAAAGTTTTTAATTCTAAGCAGAAATTGTTCAGCTTTAGGCATATTATCTTTACGCAAATACCATTGGGCGATCAACATATTTTCATTATAAAAATAAGTAACGAATATAAAAAGACTTAAAAAGATCACTAAAATTCCCCATCCCCAGAAACCGAAAACAATAAGCGCTACCGCTGCGCCAACAAAAGCAAAACCTATAATGAGGCGTATTAAATTTGACATAGTTTTATAATATTTGTGCAAATATCGTGTTTATATACCAAAAAGTAGATTTATAATTTATAATTTTATGTAAGTGATTTCTATTTATCAATTCTTACATTGTATGTTTGATTAAGGAAAATAATTGGCTTACATTCGTTTAATGATGGTTTTTATTCATAAATGCAAAAACAAAAATTGACTATAAAAAACATCAGTGTTTAATCTAAATGATTAGACTTTAAAAGCTATCTTTCCATATCACTAAAAAGAATTTTATCAAATGAAAAACATATTAACCAGCCTTATCTTATTATTTGCAATGAATGCAGGAGCACAAGAATTGAATAAAAAAATAGAAGACCCTACCAGACACAAACAAGTTTTAATTAACCAATGCTCTAGAGAAGGAATTACAACTTTTGCAGAGTTCAAAGAGAGTTATGACCCTAATTATGCAGCTTATATTCCAGATTCTACTGCATTAGCGGATTTGTCCAAATTGTTAAAAGGGAAAAAAGTGACTATTGTTCTAGGCACCTGGTGTGGCGATAGTAAACTGCAGGTGCCACATTTCCTAAAAATAATGGATGCTGCAAAGATTGACGAGGATAAGATTACGATTATTGCTGTTGACGGTATTAAAAAGGCAGAAAATGGATTAATTGATAGTTTAAATATTACCCGTGTCCCTACTTTCATTTTCACTGACAAAAAGGGAAAAGAAACTGCACGGATCATTGAACATCCTGCAGAAACCTTGGAAAAGGATATGCTCAAATTATTGGCTGCAAGACCGAATAATCCAACAAAACCAGCTGATAAGTTTTAAGTAAGATGGCGGCAGCTTTAGAACCCGGATGGTTAAGTGTGCTCAATGACGAGCTAGAAAAGCCTTATATGAAAGAACTGAAGGCCTTTTTATTGGAAGAAAAACATAAAGGGTTTATAGTTTATCCTAAAGGTTCGGCAATTTTTAATGCCTTTAATCATACTCCTTTTGACAAAGTTAAAGTAGTAATCTTGGGACAAGATCCCTACCATGGTGTAGATCAGGCTCATGGTCTATCTTTTTCTGTCCAAAAAGGTATTGCCATTCCACCATCATTAAAGAACATATATAAAGAGCTTGCTGAAGAATTTAAAGATTTTAAGATCCCCAATCACGGCAATTTAACTGCTTGGGCAGATCAAGGTGTACTCCTGCTTAACGCAACCTTAACAGTAAGGGCTCACGAAGCTGGCTCGCATCAAAATAAGGGATGGGAAATTTTTACTGATCACGTGATTTCGGTATTATCTAGAGAACGAAGTGGCATTGTTTTTTTGCTTTGGGGAAAATATGCACAACAAAAGGCAAGTTTGATTGATGGAAGCAAACATTATGTTTTAAAAGCGGCACATCCATCCCCTTTCTCTGCCTACAATGGCTTTTTTGGCTCTAATCATTTTTCTAAAACAAACGAGCTCTTAACCAAAGATGGTTTAACTCCAATCAACTGGCAGATAGAAAACTAACATTTAAAATCATTAACAAAAAAGAAGAAACGAATACCTTAAGTTAATTTTAAAAGTTTTATTTCAGTCCTGATCTTTAGGTACAAAATTTTGATTATCTTCCATTTCCCTATTTAATTTACGGCTAAACATTAATGTATGCTTAAAGGAGTTAATTTAAATAAGGTTTTTGTAATCGATATCGAAACCGTTCCACAGTACGAACATTTTGAGGAGATGCCAATCCCGTTCCAACAGCTTTGGGAGCGTAAAACCCGTTCTTTGAGAAGGGAGGAACAAACTGCTGATGACTTTTATGAAAGGGCAGGGATTTGGGCAGAATTCGGCAAAGTTATCTGTATCAGTGTTGGCTTTTTCTATAACAATCTTGGCAAACAGCATTTTAGGGTTGGTTCTCATTTTGGAGATAATGAGAGGGAAATCCTACTTAGTTTCAATAAATTATTAAATGAGCAACCCTCGGACCTGTTGTTCTGCGCGCATAACGGGAAGGAGTTCGACTACCCCTATTTGTGCAGAAGAATGTTGATCAATGGTATTGAAATACCAAAACAGCTTGAACTAACAGGAAAAAGACCTTGGGAAATAAATCATTTAGATACAATGGAACTCTGGAAATTCGGTGATTATAAAAATTATACTTCTCTTAATCTACTGGCCGCTGTTTTCAATATCCCAACTCCCAAAGATGACATTGATGGTAGCATGGTTAAAAATGTATATTATGTTGAAAACGATTTACAGCGTATCGTCACTTATTGCCAAAAGGATGTGATAACCACCGCACAAATTTTACTGCGTTTTAAAGGATTGGATACAATTCCCGAAGAAAATATTACCTTAGTCACATCATGTTAAATGTAAAAGAACTGGCCATAGCATTTTATAACCGAGAAGAAAAGACTTGGTTGGAAGCAGTACATAAAGTTAGTTTTAGCTTAGCAAAGGGGAAAATTTTAGGGATTGTCGGCGAATCTGGTTCTGGAAAATCTGTAACCTCATTTTCAATTATGCGTTTGCATGATTCACAGAATAGTAAGATTACGGGCACTATAGATTTTGACGATATCAGCTTGCTCAATTTATCTGACAATGAAATCAGAAGTTTTAGGGGCAACAAAATCTCTATGATTTTCCAGGAGCCGATGACTTCCCTAAATCCGGTATTCACCTGTGGCTTTCAAGTTCAGGAAGCAATTATCCTGCACCAAAAAGTAGATAAGGCCGCAGCAAAAGCACAAACCATTAATCTTTTTAAGGAAGTTCAACTGCCACGTCCCGAGGCTATTTTTGAAAGTTACCCGCATCAGTTATCTGGTGGGCAAAAACAGCGTGTAATGATTGCGATGGCCTTAAGTTGTAATCCAGAATTGTTAATAGCTGATGAGCCAACTACCGCATTAGATGTAACTGTTCAAAAAACAATCCTAGACCTGCTTTTGCGTTTAAAAACAGAGCGGAATATGGGTTTAATTTTCATCTCACATGACTTAGCTGTTATTGGTGAAATTGCTGATGAACTTCTGGTCATGTATAAAGGCAATATTGTGGAACAGGGACCTGCCAAAGAACTATTTGCAAATCCACAACACCCCTACACCAAAGGCCTTTTGGCTTGTAGGCCAGTACCGCAACGGCGGTTAAAGAAATTACCTGTTGTAGCTGATTTCTTAAATGAAGACCATAACGTTGGTTTAAGACATTTATTAGAAATTAATAGTTTTACAGATGCTGAAGTTGAATTAAGAAGGCATCAACTTTATACTCAAAAACCATTATTACAGGTTAAAAATTTATGCACCTGGTATCCAGTTAAAAAGGGATTATTTGGTAAAACTACGACTTATGTTAAGGCAGTAGATGAGATTAGCTTTGATGTTTTTCCAGGTGAAACCTTAGGCCTAGTTGGCGAATCTGGTTGTGGCAAAACAACTTTAGGCAGGAGCATTTTAAGATTAATTGAGCCAACTTCTGGTGAAATTATATTTGATGGAACAGACATGCTCAATTTAAGCAGAACCCAACTACGTAAAATGCGACGAGATGTACAAATTATTTTTCAGGACCCCTATTCTTCACTAAATCCAAAAATTACTGTTGGCAATGCTATCATGGAACCTTTACAAGTCCATCAGATTTTTAAAAATGATAAAGAGAGAAAGGCACATGTACTTCATCTGTTAGAAAAAGTAAATTTATTACCGGAACATTTTGACCGTTATCCACATGAATTTTCTGGTGGACAAAGGCAACGAATTGTAATTGCTAGAGCTTTGGCACTGCAACCAAAGTTTATCATCTGTGATGAATCCGTATCTGCATTAGATGTTTCAGTACAAGCCCAAGTTTTAAATCTGTTACGAGAACTACAACAAGAGTTTGGTTTAACCTACATTTTCATCTCACATGATTTAGCGGTAGTTAAACATATCTCGGATCGTATGATTGTTATGAACAAAGGAAAAGTTGAAGAAGAGGGTTTCCCAGAAATCATTTACAACACACCAAAGGCAGCATATACTCAAAAGCTAATTGCAGCCATCCCCGGTGGAAAAGGTGTTTAATTATAATTGATGAAAACTAAAGCTTTAATTTTCATTCTTTTATGCTTTGCTAAACTTTCTTTTGGGCAAAATGCAATTAAAATAATAGAAGCTAACTATATTTTTAAGCAGGCTCCATTTAGTGCATGCCATGCTTCAACATTGGTAGAACTCGGAAAGGGCAAAATAATGTCGGCTTGGTTTGGAGGTACAAATGAAGGAAATAAAGATGTTTGTATATGGGCTTCTATAAATAATAAGGGAAATTGGTCCAAACCTTATGTTATTGCTGATGGTATACAAAGTTCTGGAGAGCGTTTTCCTTGCTGGAATCCTGTGTTGTTTAAGACCAAAAAAGGCCTTTTGATTTTACATTATAAAGTAGGCCCTAATCCGAGATCTTGGTGGGGAGAAATGAAAACATCGAAAAATAACGGTTTAACCTGGTCTGATGCAGAACGATTACCTGATGGTTTGTTAGGACCTATTAAAAACAAACCTATTCAGTTGGCTGATGGAGATATTTTGTATCCTTCAAGCACAGAAAGCTTAGATGAAAAGACCTGGAAAATACATTTAGAAAAGAGCAATAGTGAAGGTGAGATCTTTAAAAAGATTGAAATTGATTGTGGAAATTTTAATGTTATCCAACCTTCCATTCTAAGTTATAAAAATGGAAGCTTACAATTACTTTGTAGAAGTAGAGAAAACGTGGTTGTAAGTACATGGTCTTATGACCAGGGTAATAACTGGAGCAAGCTTGGCGCATTAGACCTACCTAACCCAAACTCTGGTACAGATGGTGTAAGTCTGAAGAATGGGATCCAATTGTTCGTCTATAATCCTTTAACTGCAGGTAAAAATTGGTGGGAAGGACGATCTGTTCTGAAATTAGCCATGTCTACAAATGGCAATGATTGGAAGGACATTTATACTTTAGAGCAACACGAGCAAGGTGAATATTCTTATCCAACAATTATACAGAGTGCAGATGGTCTTATCCATATCAGTTATACTGCCGAGAGAAAAAAGATCAAGTATGTTAAACTGAAGCTTAGTTTTTATTAAGCTTGTACTTGGCGAATGTACTTGAAATACCAAATCTTGCGAATGCATATTTGTCTTTAAAATAGATATTATAGGAATCCTCGCCATAGTAACCAAAACTTGCCATTAAAAATACATTCTGCATAAATGGAAGACTATAATTTGCGGAGATTTCAATATTTAAGCGTTTATTAGGTTTAAAAAACTGGTAAGAATCCATTTTATTGACTGCGTAAGAAAGCTGTCCATTGAAACGCCAAGTTTCTTTTTCCAAGGTATTTTTGTCGGTAGAATTAAAACCTGCAGCTTTTTTCCAGCCTCCTTTTTTACCTGTATATAATTGATAGATTCTAAAGGAGAAATCATATTTAAGTCTGGTAAATCCAAAATCACCATTTAGTGCCGGCTCATAATCGAACCACTTATACCATTGCAATCCAACTTTGTGATTATAAGAATAGTAAATACCAGTTGAAGATTTTTTATCAGTAAATGAGCCAAAAGCATAAGCCAAAGTCAAAAAGTTAGCGTTGAAATTGCCCGTCAACGTATTGATGTTTCCATCTGGCAACATAGCATCTCCATCTTGCCCATTTGAGTGATGTGTAAAGCCAAGTTCGGCATATTTGTAATGTTTTGTATCTGGTGCCAAACGTGCATAAAAAGTACCGCCTAATCTAAAACTTGGCGTACGTACTCCAGAAGATTTGTCAGTTCTTACTCTTGCCGTGAAATCTGGATTAACAGTAAAAGCAATTGGTAAACTTCTTGGACCGAAGAGCAAGTAAGTAGTGGTTAGCTTACCATTAATAATATAGCTGGAAGGTGCTCCAAGCTCTCCAAATGGAGCTGTATAGGACATTTCACTGTTTTCCTTATACAATGAAGTATAAGCTAAATTTGCTTCCTGCTTTTTGCCTTTCAAGGAATCAGCATCACGCTGTGCAAAGGCAACATGATGAATAGACATTAACATAAAAAGAGCTAAAAATCTTCTCATTTAAGTTTAATATAGTTACGCCAAATATTGAAAGGTGGATTGTTCAATAACACTATATTTTTATGAAGTGTTTGATTTACTTTTGTCAAACTCCTAGCCTTTACAAGAGGTAATTGACTAATATGCACCTACTGAATCAGGTTAAAAGTGCAACATTTCCTATTGCCATATCAAAGCTTTTTGAAATTAGCTAATGTTAATGAAACGTTATTTATTGGAAAAAATGTCAAAGGCTTAACATACAATTGCTATATTCGATACATATACTTTAAGAAATGTCAAAAAATAAAAATTCTCAAGTAAAACTCGTTTTAACACAGTTAATCAGTGATATTTTCGAGAAAAATAAAAATGTTGCGCTCAACTATAAACAAGTTGCTGCAAAGTTGAATTTGAAAGATAAGGAAGCAACAGATACGATATTAGAAATTATTAAGGAACAGGTAAATAAAGGTATTTTCATACAACCAGAACGAGGAAAATTTCGTTTGAAGGATCTCAAGACCTTTGTAATTGGAACGGTAGATATGACAGCAGATGGTTCTGCATTTATAGTTCCCGATGATGAGTTTGAGAAAGATATCTATGTAGCGCCTCGTAAACTTAGAAATGCCCTTAATGGCGATAAAGTAAAGGTTTATGTTTTTGCTAAAAAGACAAGTGGACGTAAAAACGAGGGAGAAGTTGTAGAGATTATAAGCAGGGTAAAAACTGATTTTATCGGAGTTGCCAAAGTTTCAGAGCGTTTTGCATTCATTATTCCTGACGACCGTAAAATGCACCATGATATTTTTGTGCCCTTGAATGACTTAAATGGTGCAAAAAATGGTCAGAAGGTACAGGTAGGCATTACTGATTGGCCAGACGGAGCTAAAAATCCGATTGGTAAGATCTTAAATGTGCTGGGTACACAAGGGGAGAATGATACGGAGATGAATGCTATTTTGGCACAATATGGTTTCCCGTTGAGTTTCCCTGCCGACGTAGAGAAAGAAGCCAATGCCATACCAGAAACAGTAAGTGAAGAAGAAATAAAAGGAAGAAGAGACTTTAGGGAAACGGTAACTTTTACCATTGATCCGGCAGACGCAAAAGATTTTGATGATGCTATTTCTTTTAAGAAACTTGATAATGGAAATTATGAAATTGGAGTTCATATTGCTGATGTATCCCATTATGTGTTACCTAAGAGCAATTTGGACAAAGAGGCCTATGAACGTGCGACTTCAGTTTATTTGGTAGATCGTGTTATACCGATGTTACCTGAGCGTTTAAGTAATGGCGTGTGTTCTTTGCGTCCTAACGAAGATAAGCTTTGCTTTGCTGCTGTATTTGAACTTGATGATCAAGCGAATATTCAGAATCAGTGGTTTGGAAGGACCGCCATTCATTCGAATCGCCGTTTCAGTTATGAAGAAGCTCAAGAGGTACTTGAACAAAAAACTGGTGATTATGCTGAGGAACTGGTAAAATTAAATGAATTAGCTTATCAATTGCGTGATCGTAAATTTGCTGCAGGTGCGATTAGCTTTGAGAGTACCGAAGTTAAGTTTAAATTAGACGAGCAAGGGAAACCTATCGGGGTTTATGTAAAGGAACGTAAAGATGCACATAAGCTAATTGAAGATTTCATGTTGCTTGCCAATCGCAAGGTTGCCGAATTCATTGCTAAAAAAGGGAAAGGCAAACAGAAATATACTTTCGTTTACCGATCTCACGATTCGCCAAACTTGGAGAACCTTAACAATTTTGCCACTTTTGCTTCTCGTTTTGGGTATAAGATCAACATGAAAACGGACAAAGAAATTGCAAAATCTTTGAACTATTTGATGGAAGATGTAGAGGGGAAAAAGGAGCAGAACATTTTAACCCAATTGGCGATCAGGTCAATGGCGAAAGCAATTTATACTACTAAAAAGACAAGTCATTATGGTTTGGCCTTTGACCACTATACACACTTTACCTCTCCGATTAGGAGGTATCCTGACGTGATGGTACATCGTTTATTGGCTTTGTATTTAGAAGGCGGAAAATCTGCCAACGAAGAAGAATATGAAATGGCAAGTTCGCATTCATCAGCTATGGAAAAGCGTGCTGCTGATGCAGAGAGAGCATCTATCAAATATAAACAGGCAGAATATCTGGAAAACAACATTGGCAATACGTATGTAGGTATCATTTCTGGTGTTACAGAATGGGGAATGTATGTTGAACTTATGGAGAACAAATGTGAAGGCATGATTAGATTGAGAGATATTACCGATGATTTTTATGTGCTTGATGAGAAGAATTACTGTATTGTTGGACAACGGAAAAACAAAAAATATCAGTTGGGAGATGAAGTTAAAGTAAAAGTAAAAAAAGTTGATCTTTCTAAACGCCAAATCGACTTCTCATTAATAGAAGAATAAGTTATGAGATATATTATCTTTATTTTTTTGCTCTTCATAATGTCAAATATTAAAGCTCAGACTTTACAGGGGAAAGTTGTTGATGAAACTTCTGGTGAGGGCATTCCTTTTGTTTCTGTTGGTATTATTGGGACAAATAATGCAACAGTAAGTAATGAAAATGGAGAATTTATTTTAAAAGTAGCTACTTATCCCATTAGGTTTAGGATTAGTCATGTTAGCTATTTAACGACAGAGCTTGACCTAACAGAAAACCAGGAGAAGCTAGTGATCAAATTAAAACCTGCCAGCATCAGTTTGAGTGAAGTTACAATAGATCCATTTAAAGCCCAAAGAATAGTTAAGGAAGCCTTAGCAAAAGCAAAACTGACAGCAGGAATTAATTTCTATGCAAAAGCTTTTTACAGGCAATTGACGACTATCGACAATAGAGCGAGCCAAATTTATGAACTTTTTTATGACTTAAAATGGAATACTCAGCACGTTCAAGGCTGGGCAGCCAAACAAAGTAGATTTGCAGAGGTGAAGAATGATTTGTCTTTTTCACTCAATAATCAATCTTATTTAACCTTTTCTTATAGTGGCTATCTACTTCCTGAAAAAAACGGAAAGTTTGTCAATTTGGCAACACTTGGGGAATATCAAATTGTGATCGAAAAATACATTGAACAGGCAGACCAAAAAATTGCAGTGATTAGCTGCAAATATAAAAAGTCCAAAAAGAATATGTATTATGTAAATAGCACCTACTATATCGGACTTGATGATTTTAAAATTTATCGACTTGAGAATAGCGTGTTCAATTTACCAATGACATTTACTTCTGCATCTCCAAAATTTCCACCGGTTTTAACTACTATTGCTACTTTTAATGGCAATAACAATCCAATTCCTGTACTAGAGAGTATAGCAACAAAAATGTTTATCAGTTTAAATACACGGGGCCGTGAACTGAACAGTTCAATAAGTTCACTACTTACCGTATATGAAGTTGATGACAGTTTAAAATCTCAGCAATTTGAAGTAGTCAATAGAAAAACAGCAGATAAAAAAGTAATAGAATCAATCAAGTATGATCCGAACTTTTGGAAGAATAATCCTATTGTTAGACAAACAACTTTAGAAGATGCTTTTATAAAAATGATGGAGAGCAAATCTGCTTTTGGTACGATGACTAACCTATAAATACAAATAATGAGTTTAAAAAAAACTGTACAAGCTTTCCTCCTACTTTTCATTTTTCCATTTTTCGCAATAGCACAGCTCAAAATAAGCGGCAAGATCACTAGTTCCGAAGACAATAGCCCAATTGCATTTGTTACCATTCAAGCTGGTAAAGACCAAAAAACAATTAGTAACGAAAACGGTGAATTCGAATTATCTATTAGTTCTTTACCTGCGATTATCAAACTTACACACACGAGCTTTGAAGGGGTCGTTATACAAAAACCTGATACCAGCCGAATACTAGTTAAATTAAAACCAATAGTTCTTAGCCTAAAGGAAGTTGTAATAGGAAATTATGCATTAAATCTGATGAAAAATGCATTTGAAAAGGCTAAAGAGACGTATAAAGAACCAAATTATGCCAAATCCTTTTTAAGGCAAATTGCATTTGAAAAAGATAAGCCCACTTATTTAAATGAGATTTATTTTAATGCCGACTGGCGGAATTATGGCTTTATTAAATGGAATCCTACTCAGGCAAGGCAATTGAAGGACAAGGGGATGATTTCCTACACTAATATAGGTTTTTTTGCCATGGCTCTATCTGGCTATCTTTTTAACGACATCCATCATAAACCTCTAATTACCAAATTAGATTCTCTTTATACGTTTAAGCTGAAGGGGACATATGAATTAGCTGGTGAAGTGATTGCAATTATATCTTGTACTCCTAAAATAAAAATTAACAAGATGCATTTTGAAGGCGATTATTTCGTGAATACTGCAACTTATAATGTCCTCAAAATTGAAGGCGCCATCAATAATATGAACATGTCAAGTTCTGGGATGATGAACATTAAAAATATGGGTATTGATTTTATGGCACAGTATAAAATCAATAGTCAAGGCAGGAATACACTAGATTTTTCGACACTTAATTTAAACAGTAGGTTAAAGGTTTTAGGTATAAAAGCAAAAGAATCTACATTTAGTTCAACCTTATATATGATTGACTACAATGATGTTTATAATGTAGATTTAAAAGATATCAATTCAACAACTAATGATAATACCACTATAAAAGACATGACCTATGATGCTAATTTTTGGATAGAGAACCCAATGATTATGCGTACTCCAAGGGAAATTGAAGCCGTTAAAGCTCTGGAAAAGGTTAAACAAGAAAACAAATAGCATGCACAATCCTACAGAATTACAAAATATAATAGAAAAGGCAATAGCACAAATTGAATATCCTGCACATCCAGCAAATTTATATGAACCAATTCGTTATATCATAAGTTTGGGCGGCAAAAGAATTAGGTCGGTGATGGTTTTGATGACCACTGAACTATTTACTTCAGACCTCTATAAATCGCTAGATGTTGCGCTAGCGATAGAAATCTTTCATAATTTCACGTTGGTTCATGACGACATCATGGACAATGCGCCTTTAAGACGCGGTAAACAGACTGTACATCAAAAATGGGGGGTAAACAATGCCATTTTGAGTGGTGACGTTATGATGGTCGAATCTAATAAGCATTTATCAAAAGTTGATGTAAATGTGCTGAAGCCAGTACTTGATAGCTTCAATGCAACAGCCCAAGGTGTTTGTGAAGGACAACAATTGGATATGGAATTTGAAGAACGTAACGACGTGAGTATTGAAGAGTACTTGGAAATGATAAGATTAAAAACTGCAGTTCTACTTGGTGGAGCAATGAAATTAGGTGCAATAGTTGGTGGTGCAAATGTAGCAGACGCTAATTTACTTTACGAGTTAGGTGAAAACCTAGGTATTGCTTTTCAACTTCAGGATGATATTTTGGATGTATATGGAAATCCAGAAAAATTCGGAAAGCAGGTAGGCGGAGATATTATTGCCAACAAGAAAACATTTTTGCATCTTAAGACGCTAGCACTAGCTCAAAGTAATGAAATTGATAGTTTAACAAGTACAACGATAGACCAAGAAGGTAAAATTAACCAAGTAATTGATCTCTACAACAAATATGGAATAAAGGAATTAGCAGCTTTAGAGATGGATAAATTTTTGAAGAAAGCCAATTATGCTTTGGATACATTAGCTGTTGCAGATGAGAAAAAAGCAAATTTGAGAGATCTGGTACAACAAATCTTAGAAAGAGACCGTTAGATTAACTTGCATTAATACAAGTTTGATATAAGATGGAATCATAGTTGGTTGATGGTTCATGGTTGATAGTTCATGGATAGATGTTTAAAAAGCATTTCCTTATTTCATTGCATCTTACAGGTATATTTCATACATTTTGGAGCCAGAATAGATATAATTGAGTCACTTACAGCAAAATAGTTGAAGGCATTTCTTAACTCGAAATCACGTTAATTTAATGCAAATTCGGTACAATATTAATTTAATAATCCACAAAAAAACCTCGATAAATTATCGAGGTTTTTTTTATTTCTTGAAAAAGAATGCTAATTATTCAGCATCTTCAGCTTTAGCTGCTTTTTTTGCAGGTGCTTTAGGTGCTTTTTTCGCAGGTGCTTTTTCTTCAGTTTCAGTTGCTACTGCTTCTGTTTCAACAGTTTTCGCAGCTACAGCTTTTTTAGGTGCTGTTGCTTTTACTGGTGCATCTTCAACAACAACAGGTAATACTGAAACGTATGATTTATTATCTTGTTTCTTTTTGAAAACTACTACTCCTGGTACTAAAGCGAATAATGTATGATCTTTACCAATACCTACTCCTTTATCAGGATGATGTTTTGTACCGCGTTGACGAACGATAATGTTACCAGCGATAGCTTCTTGACCACCAAAGATCTTGATACCTAAACGCTTGCTATGCGATTCACGTCCGTTCCTAGAACTACCGGCTCCTTTTTTGTGTGCCATTTTATTTTATAATTTGTACAATTAGCTAGTAAGCTAATTAGTGAATTTGCTAATCGATTAATTAACTACAGAGTGATATTCTCAATCTGGATTTTGGTGAAATACTGGCGGTGACCATTTTTCTTTTTGTAACCTTTTCTACGTTTCTTTTTGAAAACGATTACTTTATCACCTTTTAAATGAGACACGATTTTAGCTGTTACCGACGCTCCTTTTACCGCAGGAACCCCTACTGTAATTGCACCATCATTATCAACCAAC
>Ga0247810_10000118_pt1 | contig 128445 bp, 118 predicted proteins | sample UWRJL119311C1_FD_179918 | JGI IMG/M metagenome (GOLD analysis project Ga0247810, IMG submission 179918) | Plant litter microbial communities from Arlington Agricultural Research Station in Wisconsin, United States - UWRJ-L119-311C-1 | ecosystem: Environmental > Terrestrial > Plant litter >... | reverse complement strand
AGTTTGTTGGATTGGGGGATTATTCCTTGCTGGCTGAGCGAGGCGGTGCAAGTTCCTTCCCCAGCTTTTAGCTTAAGCGAGAATTTCGGTTAGGGATTTTAGCGAGTTCCAGGGGCTTCTTATAGGGCAAATTCGCTTAGTCGCTACGCTGACCACGTTATATCTTGCTCCCAGAGGAAGCTGCACTGCCCACAAGGATGGCATCCAACCACTCCTGAGACGTGACGATACGGCGCTCCCAATGATCAAAGTTTCAGATGGTTTATGAAGACTAAGCCCACATCGAATATTCAGCTGCTTCATTTTCCAACCTTTGTTTGGATGTCGATTAATGGTTTCACGTGACCAGAGTTCGTGGCATTGTCGTGTGGAAGATTGCTGAGTATGCTTGCCATAATTGATGAGATGCTATACATAACGTCAATGCCTACGTGTCGAATTTGCTAAATCGCCAATGCGAAGCTGGACTTTATCGAATCTTAAATAGCATATCCCCATTTTCTGCATTCAACAAACCTTCACCATCCATATACCCATCCAAGTATGCCTCACCCAACAAAATATAGTGATCATCCACCCTTCTCAAAAGAACAGGAAAATCACACCCAAGCAGTACACAGACCATGTCCCCCTTCTCAGCAGTCAAAGGACCCATACCAATAATTCCCCTGTCACAAACAAAGAATCTGCGCACAGCAAATATCTCAACCAAAAGCGCAGTATACTCGTCCTCTATTTTCGGGCCTTTCCACGTGGTTTCGGAGTCCTGATATAGATGTTCATTGACTCCGCAGTGTATCTTGTCACACAAATGGTTGAACATAGGACCAATATGTCCGATTTCCTTACCATGGAAGCAACAGCCCAGTATCGTAGTTCTCCAGAAGACGTTCAGTCTCGCTTCCCTGCTTTCATGGCTATTTTGGTATCAAAGAGCCATGTGAAAGCACTCTCTGAAGATGGCATATAAGGCCCTCATGTTCTTAAATGTGACATAAGATACAGTCTCGTGGAGAGTACTGACATAATATCCCCTAGCATGGAGGTTTGTGACAGTGGGTCTAGATATTGATCCCTTTGATGTTGTGGAGAGGCTACATTGAGTAAAATAGACATCTGGGTTTTTGTCCCCGGGGGCTTTCCAACGATTTTCAAGGATATGAAACCTAAGGTTCACATCCTCATGGCCGCGACTCCAGTCTGGAACCCATAAAGGAAGTCCATAGGATGGTTCTCGAATCTGCCCTGCACAGATAAAACTCAGCTTCCGAGTCCCCTCTATAATAAACCTCGCTGCGCTGGTAAATACCTCTCCGACGGTTAGATTGTAATTTACCTTAAGCTTGTTATTACCATAAGGCTTTACCAGGCCTAAAAACCCAAATATCTTGTCCCTTGGGTTAGAGGCTAACTGGTCGCGGAAGTCGTTGGCTGTTTGCAGAATATCTCGAGGCTCCCATGCCTTTTGTGATATGGTGTATCTCAGATTATGCTTCTCCATTGGCCTTCTATTGCTCACTGTGAGGTTGAAGTCGCGGAGTAATCCTGGATATTCATGATGGAGTACGCTTGGAAAGGTTGTGGTCAGCCGAGCAACCTCTTTCGCAATTGCTATCAAGGACTTCATTTTGCATCTGTATTCTCCACAGAGCACAGTTGTAGCATACACATCGCCATTTGATACCAGCTCCTGGATAATCCATACTCGCGCCCAGTATGGGCGAGCCAAGAGCTTGAACATAGCACTTCACTTCTCGAAACAAGCAGGGTCCGTCAACGTTTGGCTAATGGAAGACGCGCCCACAGCAAAGAGACGATCAATCAACTCGAATGCGAGCTAACTATGCCCTGCTCCATCGCCCAACCACACTACAACTTCTTTTGCGCCTCCATAGATTTCCCTTATTGGAGAAATTTGTTCATTCTTTTCACGGATGTCTGCTTGGTTGATGCAAACAGCATCTACCCAGATGAGCACTGTGCAGTTGGGTAACTGTATGCGTCTTAGAGCAGCCAATAAAGTCTTGGTGACTGGAAATTTGACAAAATCTAGCACGATATGCTCATCAAAAATATTCGTACCTCAGGTGTATGATAGTGCGACGTAACCTCCGAACTCCTTTGGATTGTCGAGAGAAATCTCGCGGAATCGGCATTGCATTTCTCCGAAGCCTTGACGAGGTTGAAGCTCTAGCACTCGAATCTTAGCACCTGATAGCTTGAATGACTGGTAGACCGAGCTATTTACAGACAACATACTTGCGGACTTCTCCCCAATACATTTGTTCTTGAAATTAGGATTTGGCAGAGGGTTGGAGGTTCTCTACCTTTCTATCACAAAACTTGTTTCAGGCTGGCCAAATACAGAATCAAGACGGCAAGTTCCCATTCGATGCTTGTGGTGGCTTACTCTCCCACACATCCCTTAGCAGAATGGGCTTGGCAAACCCGAGTTCAACTTATAATACATTACACAGGTGATTAAGGTATGTAAAAGTTTTTAAGATGTTGAGAGTCCAAAAAAAACTTGTCATATTTTTTGGGCACGCAAGAAGGGACGTTAATCTTTATAGGATCTAAGAAAGAAGTCTGCATATATTGAAGCGTTCTCGATGCACGGCCAGCACTGTTGGTTTTGATACTGCTAACTACATTTGTTAAATTCGATCGAGAAATTCTAAGTTTGCTCTCATTCGCTGGAATGGCGTCTTTTACCAGCTGGCATATCACGGATATCCTTGATCATCTTCTACAAGAACATTATTGGATCTAGCCTTAGCCTATGTTGACGAAGTAATATTCAATTCATTACGCACTATCCATACATCGTTCTGTATCATCGCCGTCATAATTCATCAATCATTCCATATTTCATCAATCATCACCGTGAGAACCTATATAAGTTTTGCAAAATGGTCCATCTTCTCATGTCAATCTAAGTTTTATGACTCCCATCCTTGTACAAGCCCCGCTATGCATGCATCTACACTTGCTTCATGAATTCATTAGTCAATACCGAGTCGTAAATATTTTCTTTGATTTTCGCATCTTAAAATTCTTGGGTGGCGCCATTTGTGCCAAAAGAAGATCATGTTCTTCGTCTTCTGGTAAGTTGCTCGTTTCGGAGTTTTTGTAGTTTGTTACATTCTTGTCCTGTAGAATCTCTCTGGTTTCTGGAGCAGTTTGAACGATGTGATCCCTGATTTGGTGGGATCCTGTGTCTTCCTTTACAGGGTAATGTCTCGTTTGGTTCTTGGCCTTATTGGCCTCTACCTCGCCCTTTGCTTTGCGAAGGTTGGATTCGTACTTGCTATGAACAGAACTCGATACGTTCTCCATTATCTCCTCAATAGATCCAAGTTTCGGTGCCACAAATAGATCCTGGACAGGCGATTTGATCTCGTTGCGGAGGCTGTGCGGGAACGAAGGAACGATGCTAACTTTCTTCTCATTAAGAATATGGTGCTCCATATGCGAGGTAAGATGCTCTCGCGCTTGAGGCAACTGATCTTGAGATGAAGATGGAGGCGTAGGCAATCTGGTTGGCACTCGAGAGTTTATCGGGCTAGGGGGTCCACGAGGTGGAGGTGAATTCAGAGATAGTCGGTATACTTCAGTAGGAGAGTGTCGTGGCATAGCCTTAATTGGCTCGTTCGTGGGAACTAGATCGGGTTGTTGGATGAGGACTGATGACTGCCTCGATGATGGTCTCGGGTGTACAGTTGTTTCATCAAGGCGCAGATTCTCGCTTTCGGAACTTCTGCCAGTTTTCATGACTGGTAACTGACGTGGTGAATGTCCTGAGATTATTAAGTTGTCTTGAACATTTGGCTGCTGATTTTCCTGGTGTGTGGTGTGATTTAAGGTGGGAGATTGCCTAGGTGATTTTTTGGAGCCTGACTTCACCTCACCAAAAAGTGGGCTTTGAGGCTGTCCGTTTTTTTCGAGATTAAAGACTTGGTATTGCGATACCTGATGTTGAGGAGATTGTTTTGAGCTTGCCAAAAAATCATTCAGGGATTCTTGAATTACTAATCTTTCAGCCGGTAGGCTCGAAGGTTGTAACTGCTGGAAATCTCGAGAGCGCCTTGGTTCAATTCTGGCTTCTTGCTTAAGCTTTTCAATGGCTGGGGGACTTGGTCTTCCTTGCAATTGAACTTCTGTCCGTAATGGTGACCGTGTGTATTCCCTTGAAGATCCGTGATCCTGTATCTGTTCCTTCACGAGCTCTTTCCGTTTGATTGAGTCGATGCGTGGGGAGAACTGTCCTTCTGGTATGGAGTGTCCGTTCTGACGAGTTCTATTATTGTCTTGGAGCTGGACGGTTGCTTGTTCATCGTGGACTTGAAGCCTATGATCTGAGGCCATATGGCCATCATAACTATCCCTCTTCTCGGAGCGGCCAATTGGTCTTTGCTCTTTTGGAATTTGCGATACTTTTTTTGATTTAACGAAGTCTCTGCTTGCTTCCCTTTTTTCCGCCTCGAGAAAAGCATCTGCCGGATGAGATTGATTGTTTTCTTCAGAGAAGATAAAGGTGTTTGAAGCTCCATTTATTATCTCCGGAATCTTTTTCGTATCATAGGTATCTTGAACATTGTGAAAAGTTGATTCACGTTTGAGGTGGGGGGTGGTGTCTCGTTGAGTGACCACTTCTGTGTGATATGCTCTGAACCAGTCGTTTTCCTTGCCAATACTAGATTTGCGATTTGGAACTGCCGGGTACTTGTGTCGAGAAACTTTGTTGTGATGATGATTCTGCTCATGATCGTGAGTCTCTTCTCCCAGGCTAATCTGAGACTTTCTCTTCGACGCATTCGAGAACTCAATTTCCTGACTCTCAACAGATTCGGTCACAGATTCAAATGATTTCGAAGCTTCTTCTACCGTCACGGTTTGATATCTCGGTCTTGTTGCAGAGTATTCTTCTTGACTAGCTTCTCTTTCCAATTTAATAACCTTGTCGTCCCAGCGACTTCTAGAGTTGCGGTTCGATCCAACCGAGGACTCATCTTCCGAGAGTGAATTTTGAGCTTGTGGCTCACTAAACTCGTCCTCCCAGTGAAGATTATGTCTAGGTCTCATCAAAGCATCAAACTCGGCTTGGGCATCCTCGGCTTCCTGGTGCTTCATAGTCTCCTCTTCTTCTTGGTATGAAGATCTGCGATTCGGTTTCACAGACAAGTCGTACCGAGGAGAATCGTTAACAACTTCTTCAGGCTTTTCCACGTGTTCTTCCTGAAAATTTATTAAGGCGTTGCTGGTGTCATCTATTACTTGGTCAACTTCTTCTTCGACTGATGGCCCTAGAAGCTCATGGAACTTCGCAATAAGATCATCACTATGTAAGTCAGCAAATATAGCCATAAATGAAACGTTTGGTGCAATACCTATTGCGTGCATAATCACATAGCTTCAACCCTTCCAGATCACGCTCGAGCGCTTTCATACAGTCTTCAATTTCATCCTCCAGTCCATGCGAATTGTTACCTGGACCATGAGATGTCCATCTCCGGCTACTGCTTTTGTTGCACACGTCTAGAATTCTAATTCCTCTGATTTTCTTCGCAAGATTCCTGAATTTCCAGCCATCGAAGGGTGCCTGTGGCATAGGCCATATACCAATCTTGCGAGAAGTCTTCAGTAGGGAGCCCAGAATCATCGCATCACATGCATAGCGAAGTTCATCGTCCAGGGAACCATCGCAGAGTGTCTGGCCTTCGAGGTAGCGGTTTATCAGGGTATGGATTGACGTGATGGCTGCTTGCATTGCTTTTTGTCGTGAATCTTTGATTGCATCTATGCATATTAGTCTTCATCACCTAATCAATAAACGCATGGAAGAGCTTACCGATAATTTCTCTCGATATTGGAAGATCCTTCACATCGTCTTGTAATTTGTCGGTAGATTCCCTTTCGGCAAGTCTTGTCATATCTGCGAACTCAACCTGACGATTGAATACCCAAAATACAAACAAGAAAGGAAGTACCCGATCATTGTATATTTTAGGAAAGCCTTCCCTTGTCAAATTGTCGATCCAAGTATCGGAGAAAAATTCCACGGCTTCCAACATTCCCAACCCTTTGGCCAAAATTGCAAGTTCAGTCAAAGAGTTGAGTGTCACCTGTCGTGGAACCTTTCTGCTGGCTCCATGAATGATATTTAGTAAAATAACCATGGTGTCGAGGTCGATCTTAAGGCGTATAGTGATGCGTCCTTTGGTCTTTAGTAAGAGTGCTTCCTTGGAGTTCCCGCCCAACATCGTACGAAAATACTCGGACGCAAGCATCAGATGCATAGATGAAACGATACAATGCACTTCCTGAACCGCAACCACCACCTCTTCGTCCTTCTTATCTTCCTCTGGGTCATCCAAAACACTCCTCAACTCATCATCTTCATCATCCTCGATCGGATCGATCACATGGGCGTTCTTTCTTAGCGATGCCCAAAATGCTGCGGGAGGGCTCGCAGAGCGGTCTCTGTGTGATGAAGCATCTGACCCCCGTGCTGCCCGCCGTGGTGGAGGATAGAGGGGGCCATCCTCAGCTCCAGGTGGATCTGGCGCATAATAGACGGTGTGATCAAATTCTTCAGGAGGTGGTGCTTGGGGCTCAGTCCCTATGGCTGATTCCGGTGCATTATGATCAATCAGCGGCTGTACTTTTTCACCTGTGGTGGGTTCTATTTGACTCGGAGTTATCGACAGCCTATCCGATGCCTTCACACGGCGATGAAGGATCAAAGTGACATTGCCATTCGGCATAAATTCCATAACCTCTGCCATCATCGATCACTCTCCGTCCAAACCGCGCAACACCGGTTTTGTTCACAAAGCAAATTTGCAATCAGGGATATTCCCACTCAATGTCTCGGTAATGATGGGAGATGGTAGAGACTTGAAAACACATTGGGGTCTGAGATGAAGAAAGAAATAGCCCAGTAAAGTAAGCAACAGTACAGCAAGCTATAGGAGGAAAAAGAGAAAAACATAAAAGAAATTAAGTTAAGAAAAAGTGAGATGGCAGGAACAAAAGTTCAGGGATTGCCTAAATGGCGGGTGTTCGCTGTATGTGCAGGAGGTACTAGACTGTATAAGGATGGAATTGGGTAGCCTTGCATGTTGGGCCATGTTTACAAAGAAACTGGCCACTCGGATCCGATACCAGATATTCAGACGTTGCTTCACCAGTGTCAAGCATCCCAGGGTGTTCATGCGAACAGCGCAATTTTATAATCGCTCGCCTCAATACCGATTGAGCTAGTGTGCTGCTATAATAGAGTAGGCGAGATATTCCACGTGATCCGTCCAGTCAATGAGAGCCATATTAAAATATGTATATTATTGTCGGTTCGCCAGACGCATGGTTAGTGGGCTTTGGTCACTTCGAATACTGAGCACCCCACGCTCGTAATAGCGTAGTGCTCGTTGTATTTCAGTGAGATCGTAAGGTTGTTGTATTGACTACGTACGAAGGGAGGGTTTATACTCAATGGCGGGTCATGTGACTAGGTCACATGACTGTACCATTTGAATATACCAAGAATCAACTATCACCGAGCCTCGATCTTAGCTAGTCAATTCTCCGATAAGCTCTGGTTACTGTGAGTCGCCAATGAAACTAACCATAATTACCCTCATCACGATCACGTAGGTCTAGAGAGCTCGGTCAAAGCTCTTTGACTAATAGTCCATTGACCGAGCTCTTTGACTAATAGTCCACATAATTGTTCGTCCCAGGGAGATGGATTAACCGTCAAATCAACCTACAAGTCCTAGATTGGACTACAATAATGCTACTCACGTGGGAGATCAAAAAGCGAGTCGCCATAGGTATTTAGAATTTGCGTATCCGATTGCTTACCTAGATTTAACGACCAAGCCAATACCAAGATAAAGTAGATAAACTTATGTTTTGGTGTATCATTTAGCATACTCAGCCTTAACTTTGAAGGGAAGAGTCAGGTTTCCTTGCCAAAACATTTGTGTCGCTAGTAGTTATATAGCTAGCCGGCCCACCACGGAAATGTTCGCCCGCATCATCGGATACCTTCCGTCGGCCACGACTCGAAGTACCAAGACTCAGCCCCTGTTTTCAGTTCGGATTGACCCGCCGATAACACTTTCAATTGATCCATAACTCGCCGATATCAATGATCAGATAATAGTGAGCTGTAGAATGGGGTGAGGGTATAAGTATGGGAGAAGTCATGCCAGTTGTGGTTTCGACTCTAGGAACAAAAAAGTCGGAATCATGCGCTCTATAAGTTTGATCACGCTACACAGCATTGTTGCACTCAGTCAGTATTCTGTCGCTTCTGCAAGCAGTGCTGGTTGTGTCCAATCTGGTCCAAATGCATTCCCCAGTGAGTTTTGTGATACGACCACTGTATATTGTTAATGTACCATAATTCAAAGAAAATACATTCTGACAATTCTAGTGCCTCTATGCAATGGTGTCAATATAGAAGATGCCTCCATAGATACTCTTCAGCACTGGATGGTCAATGGCAAGCTTACTAGCCAAGATCTTGTCAAATGTTACTTGGCTCGAATTGAGATAACAAACCCTTATCTCGCATCCGTCAGTGAAGTCAACCCAGATGCACTCAGCATTGCCGCAGCCATGGACGCGGAAAGGGCAGCTGGCGGGAGCCGTGGCTACATGCATGGAGTTCCCTTCATGGTAAAAGACAACTACTACACAGATGACAAGCACAATACTAGTGAGGGTACCCTCGTCTTACTAGGCGGCCGTTACTCCTCTGAAGCTACTGTTGTAATGAAAGTCCGCGCTGCTGGCGGTGTCCTTCTAGGACATACCACTATGTCAGAAGCTGCAGACCATCGTGCCCTAGCTCAATATGCTAGTGGTTATTCAAGTAGAACCGGCCAGGGAAGAAATCCTTACAACCTTACTCAACCTACTGCTGGGAGCAGCAGTGGGTCCGTCATCGCTGTGAGATCTAATCAAGTTGCAGTTGCACTTGGTAGTGAAACCTTTGGGTACGCTTATTGGTGATGGCTTAGTCCACCTGTCACCCTCGTCCTGCACCGATTATACTAACTCTTCTGCACTCTTAGTTCTCTTGTACATCCTGCTGGTCAGCTGGGTCTGTATACGATCAAAGCCACTCCTGGGCTCATGTCTCGTCATGGTATCGTGACGGGCAGCTACTATCACGATACTGCTGGTCCACTTACTCGGAATATCAAAGACTCAGCCATCTTACTTGATATTATGATAGGTACTGATAAATATGATAATCTCACTTATCAAGCAGTCGGTCATTATCCAGAGGATGGTTACACTGCCAGAGTAGTTGGCAAAGACGCACTACGTGGTATGAAGCTAGGCTTGCCATGGAAGGCCTACTGGAAGTCTAATAGTGTATGTAGGCCTGGCCATGTTCTCGATTTATTGACTTATCATGTTCTATATCAGTAGTGCTAACTCTTTTATCTGGTTAGCATATCAATAGTCCCGGACTGAGGGAACAATACGAGAAACGAATCCAGGAACTAGAAGCAGCTGGCGTAGAGATTTACAACCTTACGGTATTTTTTATTCCCCTTTTCTTTAGGGCCAAGGCACTAAGTGGCTTCTGTATAGGAAAACAGCTTCGCAGCTATCGCCAACCCTTATGGTGCCGGTCAGCCATCAACTACTCCATCCCAATTTAGTCATGCGATAGCTTTTGCCACCCTTCTCGCTGTTGGTTATGGCGAATGGCTTAAGAACTGGACCTTCCCTGGAGGAGATGAGCGCTCTGGAATGAGCACTCTTGCTGAAATGGCTAAATGGAATATCGATAACAACTCTACAACGGGAGCTCTCGGTAATAATACTTGGTGGCAAAATGCAACATCCGGGCAAACCTTTTACGATAGTGGTGTGGCGACAAATGGAACTCTAGGTACTGAATTTTGGACCGCATTTGGCTTCGGTCGCTTCACAGCCCGCCTGGCAGTTGACAGTGCGTATGCATATACCTTGGAAAATGGAACAGTCATTCAATTGGATGGTATTCTGATGCCCAACGGGCGGGATGGCGGTCAGGGTAATGCTTGTGCAGCAGTCCCTTCCTACGCTGGATATCCAGTGGCTCAGGTTCCAATTGGACTTGATGGATTCTCGACGCCATATGGATTTGGTGTTTATGGAAGACAGTACGGTGAGGCACAACTGGTGCGGGTTGCATCTGCAATGGAGGATTTGTTCAGATGGAATGAGAAGCCACAATGGCATAATCATCTTACCGCCAAGGGGCCTTGGGATGCTCCATGGCCTGGTTACACCTGCTCAAAGGCTAGTTTAGATAATTACTCCTGTGAGAAATAGGCTCTTCTAGCCAACGCTTAAGAATATATATTCGCTTCCCACCATTGATGCCTTGCCTATTTGTACAAAGCTTTCCAAGTTTCCTTTCTGTTCGAGTCGACATCTAACAACAACGACGTGATTCTATTTTGAATACAAACGTCATAACCATAGCTCTTTCAACATAGCTGCAGCATGGAGAACACAGTTCTGACTGACCTTTCAGCAACCAAACAGAATCATGTGAGAGGGTGCATGCTAAGAGATACACAATACATAACATAATTATATATGTCCCAGAGAATGACGCATCTTAAAGTAATTATGCTTGCTATCAGCCTGTCCTTGAATGTCAATTTACAGTCACGTGTACCCAAGGGGCTTAAGCGAGCAATTTGGGATAATTGAATATACTACATAAATACTACTGGTGCTACGATACGAAATGAATTTTTAAGGTGCATTCCTAAGTTTAAAATTAGCCAAGTAGGTCGACACACATCCCTTAGCTTTTCATAGGATATAGTCACGTGGGTATGTTGAAGGTGGCGCCATGTTCGGTTAGCTAGCAATAATGTTGCTTGACTTTGAGATCATATGAATACTAGAACACTACAACTGCAAATGCGTCACAACCATGGAATATCCTCTTCACGCTTACTAAATCTTTACGTAAATTTACCGGGATGGTGATCCCTAATGAGATAAGATACGCACCACCTCCCACAATTGATATAACCAATCCCCATATCAAAAGATGGGACAATGGCCTCATTCTCCAGGAAGACTTCATCACACCCGAGGAGGAAGCGTATGCTATATCGGCTATAGAAGCTGATACGAGATGGACCGGAATCGGAAAACGTCAGACGCTGCAGTTCGGTCACCACTTCGACTATACCACGTTCGGAGCATCAGAGACTGATAATACGCCTCTGCCGCCCTATTTGGCTGATCTCGTCTCACGCTTGCCGCTCTTTACAGAAAATATGCTTCTTGATGATGGGAGAACGGGAAAGCACGCGTTCACCCCTGATCAGTTCACAGTTCAGTACTATCCCCCCGGTACGGGAATTCCACCTCATGTTGACACGCATTCTGCGTTTCGAGAGGCCTTGTATTCGTTGAGTTTGGGCAGCGCTGTACAAATGGCTTTCAAGAAGTGTGGGAAGACAGAAGCGAGGAGGATCAGAAAACCAAAGAGGAGTTTGATTCAGGATTCAAGTGGAGAGGCAACACCTCTCATTACTCAAACCGGTGCATGTGCACCAAGTACCTCGCCTCGAGGAATCTCGATTGATGGCAACGAAGCTGATCCTAATGGTTTGAGAGTCACCGAACTGACTTCAAGACTTGATAATGAGACTAAGAAGATGGAAACTCAAGATTGGAACGAACTTGAGGAAGAAGGGCCATGGGAGCTGTTGCTTCCACCGCGCTCGCTTCTCATAATGACTGGGCCATCTAGATACGGATATACACACAAAATTCGAGGCCGCAAGTCTGATAGGCGGAAAGATGGGAGTGTAGTGGAGAGGAAAGGGAGATACTCTATTACCATGCGTAAGTGAATCGTTCCATAGTGCGTATAGACATGCTTTGTGGGGCTAGTGCGCTCGAAGAATTGGATACACCTGTGGCTTACCCTAGAAGCCTGTTCCTAATGTTGGGCGAGGATTTCGACAAGTGAGCTAACCTTAAGCTCTTGACGAATAGGAACTGTGGTAATGGATGGAACACCGTGTGGATGCAAATTTCCACATGTTTGTGATACTAGGGTGCGAGAGGAGACTGTCGAGGCAAAACCTACTTTTAAAATGGACTAGACTATAAGCAAGTTCGCGATAATGAAGTCTCTCGGGCCAGTGTTAATCACTTAACTAAGCTTCGTAGTCCCCCAAAAAGATTGAGCGTGTAAAATTCGCATACTGAGTTTGAGTATCGTGAATAGTTAAAGCTAGCTATCGTTACTTATTTGGTAATGAGAAGCTCGAGGTATGTAGAAACCTGACTCATCAAGGGGTTCCTGACCGAGGAAAAGAATTGTGCTCTGTAGAATTAAAATAAATTTGGTAGGGCTCTTAACGAAAAAGATCGAAATTCAATTCAAGTGCACTACATTTGTAGGAAAAGAAATAAACAAATCATCTCTTCCTAGCAGTTGATAAACTGAATCGTCTTCAGTGTCGTCAATTTCGTGGATTCCTCTCCTTCTGGCACTTCAGCTTGCATCACTCCTAGCTTTTGTATACTCAAGACCTCATCTGGCTCCTCTAACCAGTACTCTCACACCCTTTGAGTCCCACTTTGCATAAGGCACCATATATGCATGCTTCAGCTCTACGTCTGTGATGTCAGTTTCATAAAGTTCAAATGTGAAACGCGTGACTAATCTAGCGAGCGCTGTGTAGAGTTCAGCGAAAGCCAAGCTGGAGTAAGGTCAGAATCTCTATATCCGGTCAGTGCTAATGATACTCACTTGATCCCTAGACAGGCTCTTGTCCCTTTGCCAAACGGCACAAAATATCGGTCAATGCCCGGATTGTTCTGCCACCGCTCGGGCACAAACGAATGCGGGTCTGGGAAAACCTTCTCATTCATGAGAACGTGAACCGCCGTCATTGACACGGGTGTATTCTTAGGAATCGTCCATTTTCCGTAAGTCAGTTCCGTGTCTGGCGATATTCGTGGAGCTCTACTCGAGACTCCATACGACAGTCTAATAGCTTCATGCACACAACCATTCAAGTATGGTAATTTCTCAAGCTTGTGCCAGTCTAGGATTGTGTCCGGTGAACTTTGAGATGCAAGTTCTTCACGAAGCTTATGCAGAATAATCGGATTTTGCGCAACGTGAAATAATCCCACGGTCAGCGCCCCCGAAGTAGTTACAAGACCAGCTGCTACCACCAGTTGAGCTTCATCTCCAAGACGGGAGTCGGTTTTTTCTTCGGGTGGCAGGTCGCTGCTGAGGAGCTCGTGAAGAATGGTTGGGTGGCTAGCTGATTTGTAGCCATCATTGAATCCTTGACGGATTGCTTTGACCTCACGCCTCATATCCTATTTCGCATGTTTAGCATGACTTCGGTTTTAAATATATTGGCACTCATTCGCACCTTCCTAAACCCAATGACAGGGAAAATTTCTGGTTTGATCTTTCTAGTTATCCACTCAGGAATGGCATCTAAAAGGGGGAATACAAGCGGAAAATGTAGCGCGAAGGGGCCAGTAGTGTAGATTGTCATGAGAGCTTCCTCAAATGTATCCATAAATCCAGGAGAGTCCAATTGGTTGTAGCTTCGAGCGAATGCATACTCGGTAATGATATCTGTTGTCAGCGCCATCAGAGCACGATTCATATTCACAGGTTCTCCATTCTCTTGATAAACTTCTAGTTTGTGGCAAAGTTTATCTACTTTTTCTCGTATGACAACTTGAAACTTGTCTATTTTAGAGACGGAGAAAAAGGGACTGATGGCTTTACTGCGGTAACGGTGCAAGTCGTGTGGTACGGTTGAAAAACTATCCTCCGCGTAACCGAATTGTCCTGTGAAATACTCGTACTTGTCCCAGCGCCCTACACGTGAGTACAATGTATCATAATAGTCCGGATCATCTATATGAAGCTCGGTAGGTGAAATACGAATGATGGGGCCTAGTATACTAAGTTATCTAGGTGAGATTCAGAGCAGGAGAACCATAGACTTGCCATATTTCTTGTGTAGCTCTCGGATGTGAAATGTGAACTGTCCTTGCTGAATCACATCATAGTAAAACTCGTACCACTTGCTCAGGCCGGCTAATTTTGGCCCAGGGAAAGCAGCGAGCGGGCTCAAATAAAGTCGATGCACTACCAGCGATAGGAGGTAAATGACCCAGAGGCCGCTCAGTAATACACACGCGTTCAACGATGTGAGTCCCGAATCCATTTTACAACTCAAAATACCGATAAAAACTTATGGAGATTGTTCTTGATAGTATGAATATCAAAAAAGCAAAGAGGGGAACCCCTCAGTATCGGTGAAATTTATTTCCGATATCTGAGATGGCGAATCACAATGTGCACAACCTACCCTATCATTTGATCAGGTCCATCCTTGGGTGCTTCCAGATATGGAGGCCAAGTGGCTTGTATTAGCACACCTTGTACCATCTATAATACCGGGAGGTATTGTACCAAGACCGCAACTCAGAATCGATTTAATTTTGCCAATACTAACGTATCAATTTAGAATTAAAAGTCGTTTGATGAGTGGAGTATCGTGGACAGTTTGTGCATAACGCATCAGCTTAAAACTTACCTTTTTAATATATAGAAACATGAAATTGCCTTCTTTGACTTGTTCGCCGCCATGGCATAACTGCAGCTATTTTTACACACGGTTTTCGCGCAACTATGTTGTCACGTGAAATATATATATCTAGTTGTTAAGTATAGGAGAAAGTCTAAGCTCTACCCTATCTTAAAGGTATCTCAAATCACTCATTATAGATTGTGTGGGTTCATAGTTGTGAGAAGCTGAAACATATATTTAATGTCTATCATTTAACAAACGAAAGTTGCACAAGAGTTAGAAGAGGGCATTATAGAGAGGAATAATAATTGAATGATTACACCATATTTACAGTATTTTCTATCTCGGCAAATTCTTGCTTACTTCTACTTGGTCTCTTCTACGCCAAGGAACATCAAGAATAGGATCTACAGCAAATTAATATGCAGCCCCATGATACTACCCGACAAGTACCCGGCTGAGTAAGACCAGCCAGAAATCTTGCACCCAAGCTCATTTGTCACTGCTAGCGGTGTTTACACCGGAGTTTATAAATCCCCCAGATAAGCATAACTTCATGCATGATTCGTAATCTTTACAATTCACGAATTCTTTCAAGTTTCTTTTTACAATCTTCACTTTCCAATCTTCTTGTTTCCAACCGTTAAGCTTTATACAACAATGTCTGCCAAAAGTCAACTCATTACATCGACAGATGGAACCAAGATCTGGGCCGAAGCTACCGGTAACTCAAACAAGCCACCTGTCGTATTCATACATGGATTCTCTTGCACTGCACTACATTTCTCAAAACAGTTTTCGGATCCCAATTTATTGGAAAACTTGTACATGATTCGATACGATGTGCGAGGACATGGAAAAAGTGACCAACCGTTGGAAGCGAAGGATTATGAAAGTCTAAGACATGCAGAGGATTTCAAGGCTGTTGTTGAAGCCTTTGGAGCTAGTAAACCGTTTGTTGTTGGTTGGTACGTATACTCCATATGAACATTGTGGGTCTGATGCTGATGCTTACCAGGAGTCTTGGTGGTATGTTCCCTCTTCCAAACAAATAATAGAACTCACTAAGCAACAAGAAAGGTATCGTAGTCGCCGACGTTGCGGCAGCTTATGGGATCGAGAAAATTTCTGGCAGCATTCTGCTTGGTGGAATACCATATCGTAGCATGCATCCCCAAGTTGCACATCCAGTTATCATGAGCATAATACCAGGATTATTGAGCGATAACACCGCGGAATTTGCAATTGCAGCACGAGATTTCATATTAAGCTGCGTGACTGAAAGCTTTGAGATACCTGAGGAGGAGAGGCGCGCTTGGATTGGGGGTGTTGCTCTGCAGGTGAGTGCGACATGATATAAGATGCACAGACAGTCTGGCCAGAAGAACACCGCTAATGATAGAAAAGCATCCACTTGTAAGGCAGCACAGCCTACTAAGAACTCAAGAAGAAGCTACGTTACTAGCTTCAAAGGATACGTTCCCGTTCTTAGTTATTCATGGAACAGAAGATCGACACATGTATGTCGACAAGATTGAAGCTTTTATGAAAGAGAATTTCGGCAATGTGGAATTTCACCGAGTAGAAGGAGCGGGACATGCGACATTCTACGAGACTCCCGAATTTGTAAACCGGACGTTATTGGAATTTGTAAATAAGCAGATCGCTTAAATCAACTTCACGTTGACAAGTACAGAGAGAGGTGATCGGAAAACATGATTGTTTAGTACCGTATTTGAAGCGCAATACTAAGTCAACAGCCTCCATTAAATTACCAAGACGCCTCTAGAATGTTTTTATATTGTTTTCTATGGTGCTAAATTAGGGGCTACATTATCTCTATCAGAATTTCAAGTGTCGCATTAATCTGTCGCGAGGAAAAGTTGAATTCTGATCTAACAACCTTAGCCAGTGCAGTATTTCTAATTTGAAAATAGAAAAATATTCATATACTATGGGACTCTAAAAATAATGGTAGCTCTTGACTAACCTGACCATGCCACGATTGCGAAAGAACGTTTCGCGATATACCAGTAAATTTACCATCATGCCCATAACCTCGCTTAATCAAAGGGGAATTAGAACTCCAACCTTATTTCATAGAGGATTTAGCAACCAACTGAGTGACTATCTAGAAGCTTCCGTGGATACGATCGAGAATTAAAATGATTGACGAGATGACTGACGGATGATAATCCGTCTCCAAGACGCTTAAGTTTGTGTTCTTTCCAGGTTAACCAGTCTGACCTATCAACATGCCGAAACACTCAACGGGCGCCAAGTACTACCTGCCATTTTATTGTTTATACCCCGCCCCGCTATCATAACTCTACACGTTTATGGGAAAACACATGGCGGAATGGCAGACTGTAATTCGTTCCATTTAATATCTCTTAGGTTAGTGATGCCATCAGAATAGCAAACTCCTGGGAGTTGAATATCGGATCTGGGTCCCCATTATTTGGGTACCAGGTACCAAAAGTACTTGGATTTTCCCACTTATGATCCGTAGTGTAACATGCCGGTATGTGAGTATATATATTGGAAGAATTGGAAATTAATTTCTTTTTTTCCTTTCTCTTTATCCTTACTTCGAGTCAGTCTTGAACCTCCGGCTACAAGTTTGAGATCTCACTTTACCGCAGAAGCAACGAATCATGGTAAGTCGATATTCTCAACAATAGGAGATCGGACTTAGCAGCAATAGTTAACAATGATTAGGTCTCCGCCACGTTTCCTCTGCTAGGCGCATCTCTCGGTGTAGCTTGTGAGTGACAAAATCGGAAGTGATTTAGCTGGAAAAGCTTCAACTAACTAATCAATAGGTCTCTTTGTGCAAAATGTTGAGGCAAACACCAGTCCAGTCAAGCCATACACCAAAAATGGTCTCACATGGGGTGACGGAATTCGCATGAATCAAGTTCAAGTTGTCGGCACGCACAACAGCTACCATCGGGAAGTAGGCGTAAAGGAGAGACCGTTTTTTGAAAAGCTATTGGCGAGCCCGGAAAACTACTATTACTCTCATCCATCATTAGAAATTCAAGCCGAGCATCAACAAATTCGTAATTTTGAGCTTGATATCTTTGCCGACCCGGACGGAGGTAAATATGCAACTCCGCTTGTTCGAAAACTGGCGAAACTTCCGTTCGAGAGTGACCCAGCTCTGAACCAGTCGGGTACTAAGGTTCTTCATATCTGTAAGTGAACTTGTTTACACATGTGTACACTTACTGGGATAAGTCAACTGTCAACAAAGACTAACAATAAATCGCAATAGCTGATGCCGACGTGGGAACCGTGTGTCATACACTGGTCGGTTGTCTGAAGATGATCAAATCTTGGTCAGCCAAGAATCCCCAGCACATTCCAATCGCCAACATGATTGAGTTTAAGACGGCTGGCGACGACATGGCCTACCTCGGAGGTGCTACACCCATCAAATGGAACACCAGTGAGCTCATGGCTTCTTTGGATGCCGAGTTTCGCTCTGTCTTCTCGACCCAAGAATTGATCACTCCTGATGACTTGCGTCGTGACAACCTGACTCTGGAAGAATCTGTCCTAAAATATGGATGGCCTGAGTTGGAGTCTGCTAGGGGACGCGTCCTGTTTCTCATGGATAACACGGGTGAAGTTCACGACACTTACGTCAAAGACCGTCCCAGCGCTGAGGGCCGAGTAATTTTCCCCAATTCCTCGCCTGGAAATCCCGATTGTGCGTTCCAGAAGCTGAATAGCCCTCTTGGTGCCAATCTCGCAAACATCCAAGAGCAAGTTCGCAAGAACTACTGGGTACGAACTCGTGCAGATGAGCCCATCACTACCGTTACTTCCAATGATACCACCACTATGCGCGATGCTGCTTTTGCTAGCGGCGCTCAGATTGTCTCGACTGATTTTCAAGGCTGGGGAATGGCGGCTAGATACGGTGTTGATTATGTTGTCGCTTTACCCAATGGAGCAGCAGTGGTATGCAATCCTATCAACGCACCAGAGGGTTGTGACAAACTTGTCCTAGAGAACTTGAAGGGGTAAATGGCTCAAAATGCTTGACTTGCGTACAAAAGTTGTGGTAAAAAAGTTGTCACGGGCTGGTAAGTTAGACTGTCCGGTAATTCAGATAGGCAGTTGAAGAAGAAAATAAAAATATTCTAATTGAGATATGATGATTCGCGATTCTATCGAGGTCAGGCTATTGTAAGTATCGTAGAGATTCGATCGAGAAGATCGATGGTAAATATCATGGCATGTTCCTCTAATTTTTTGTCGTACACCTTCTCATTACGTTATCTAACGCGTCAAAAAGAGAGTCGGCCCAGTAGGATGAGTAGAGGTCCAAAAATGTGTTCGCTGAATGAGCTAATGGTATTCACTATTTTCAAAGAACTTCCGGAACCAAAGACCTAGCTAGCTTAAGCTTTGATATCGAGAAAGTCTGCCAAAAGAAAAAGAAGTAAAAGTGCGATCAAAATGTCAGCTAACAAATTCAAAAGTCACTCGACACAGACCGCATAACCCAGATCAGACGTGCGCCTGGCCAATTGGCACTGCTTCAAAATACCGTCAAGTCTTTGGATCGCGAGCTGTGCGTTTATGATTTTGTGAATTGGTGGTTTGTTGTATGATGGTTGTAAGCTATATTGCAATTTCACCAATATGAAATGGTCAACTCAGGCTCCACAATACTGAGCATTGCATGATATAATGGACTCTTCAAGGAGGATATTATTCGCTTGCTGATTAACTATATTTGCTTCGTTGCATTGAAACTATTAAAATAGGAGGACCTCGGGAACACATCATATGGCAAAGGAACACTTCCCTGTTCAAAATCGATGTCAAAATATCAAACATCGATAAAAGCCCGAAAAGCTTCCTAAAACTCCCTACCTCCCCGTGTTACTCCAGTTTGAGAATACCAGTGATCTATTATACATCCCCCACCAAAGCCAAGACCAGGATTTTAGCAATGAGTCAATAAAGTTACAATAGTATATCCAAAATTTCATGATCACCTAGGGCCAACTCCCGGAGGATTTGGACTCGGTCTCCTATCACCCTGTTCCTCTGCCTTCCGCTTCAATTGATTGCTTGGTACCGCCGCTTCCGCCCGCTTTGGAGCTGCTTCGCGCTTCTTCCACTCAGCCTTGATTCTAGGTGCATAATCTCGCAAATCTTGCTCTGTTATTCGATCCTGAATACTCTCTAACACGCTTTCAACGGTCGTCTCATGGTTGGCATTAGTTTTGTCATCTCGAAACCTCATGTAGCGCCAGCGCCTTTGCTCATCCATATAGCATTCCACTATCCGATCATTGAGTGGTTCCCCCAAGGATTTAAGTTTATCCCAAAGTTGAGCATCCATGTACAGCGTACTGAAGTATTTGTCCTCTGCATTGTTGCCTACGTAGACGAGAAGATTACAAACTGGTATTGCATCGTAGTCATAGTATGGTTTGGTAATCCCTCTCGAAATATCAACAGCATCGGGCTGGACCACAGGAAAGTCAAGGGATAGCCGCAGGTCGATACTGTTCTCATTCTCAGGCTTCCACTTCAAGATGTGATGGTCCGTGCCGTGCTTGTAAGGCGATCCCCTGCATGTAAAAATGAGGCCATCATTACCATGTGGAAGTGCTTTGAGGATATGGTCGAACATGTTCTCAACATGATAGGCGTTTTTGAAATCTTTCATGGCCACCAGGAAATGCTGATAGGCAATTTCCTCAGGGAATTTGGCAAGGAGTTGTTTATAAGGCTTTTGGATCTGATCGATATAATACGCAACACGTTTATCCAGTGAACGCTGCATCAAGTTGTTTCCATCAATGACAATGCAATCAAAGACCATAAATCGAGGTTGAAGTTTGCCATTTGGATCTTTGTCTATCACCAGCTCGCCATCAAGAATTGTCTTTTGATGGAAGCCGACTTCGTGTCCAGGAATCGGAAGATGTAGTGTCTCCGGAGGCACAAACCAGTAGTCGTTCTTCCGGTCAATCAGATATTGAACTTCTTGCCCTGGGTCTCCTTCAGTAAGGTAGAGTAGGTAGCGCATGCCATCAGTCTTTTCGCATAGATAATAGCTAAGAGAAAAAGATCAGTAAATTTTGAAAACCTGTTGATGCTGAGCATACTCTTGCTTTGTTAGCTCCTCTAAATGCCGCCTCGCAAAACTGACAGGCTGGGCTCCAGGAAATGCCAAGTTCGGTCGATCAAGAAGATCTGCAACTTCCCGCCGCATGTTATATAGCAGATCCCCTTCTATCTTGTGTCCAGGGCGGTCTATCGAGGTGAGAGGCATTGTGTTGGATGTGTGTGGAAAACCCGCGAGGCTGAGGTTGTTTCGTTGCAAGGTAGGCGTTGGGTTAGGCCTTTCAGCTCGCGGAAGCTCGCATCAATGCAAGGAATCGATTAGACCAAGATACTCGGTTTGAGTATTCTGAGAAATAGAATGAAGATATATAGATTGGCGTGGTTGATGTGGTTAAGATAATATTTGTTTACACATCGCATTCATGTACGGAGAAGGCTGTCAAAGAAACGAGTAGCGCTGAGGCTTGGCACTATCGCTTAAACTTCTTCGACTCAGTTGTACCTGTTGAGCAGTAAGCAATGACTCAGTTTAATACTATTGATGCTAAAGATGAAGTGAGGTAAGCTATAGAATGGTACATAAAAGGTGTAGCTTGAGACTTGCATCTCGTGCGGTAGTATTGTATAGTTGTACTTTTTGAGCATTATGGCGATAGCTGATATAGCCGTTCTGCTCATGTGGGTTAGTAGCTACTGCTCCCCTCATAATTAGATGAATAAGTATAAGCACTAGAATATGGCCAAATTATGGTCGATCGTAGAAATTGTGAGAAACTCTTCAATATGATCTAGAGATACCCTAAGCGAGAAGCATGAAGCTCATGGGAATCACCAACAATCACTGCGCACACAATTGACCAGCTTCCAGTATTGCATTGAGCATCATATAAAGCAAAGTTCATGTTGATGCATAACGTCCTCGATCCATTCAAAGGTAGCTAGGAATACGTAAACATATCTTCGTACATTACGCTCATAAAATTCCTATGTCCACGCTTGCTATTTATGCTCGCTCAACTGCTTTGCACCGCATTAAGTAGAACAGTTGAAGGTCATAGCGCCTATAAAATTTCCCCATATCGCTTGCAATTATCCACATGATGCTCCAATTACCGACGAAAATACTCAAACATTCCAGTCGCATTCAAATCCAGTTTTCTAAAAAGCAGACGCATGCGGGACAAGTCGATCAATCAGACTGATCCATAACATACATTTCACTCTTAGCGTTTCCTTTTCCCTTTGCTGTCCGTGTTCCTCTCGTTGCACCTGCCTTCTTTACGACAATTGGTGCCTTTGCCTGTCTCTTCGACGCCGTTCGGGCGGGCTTCGCAACTGGTGGCGAATCTTCCATTTCGATATCTTCCTCCTCTACTTCAGGAGTTGGACTCTTGGGTTTTGATTTCGAGGGTTCCGTCCCTCTTTTGGGACGTGGGGAGTCAATCGCAACATTACTTGCTGAGGCTTTCGTTTTGGTTCTCCTTGAGGATACTGACTGTTGAGGGGCTTTATCACTCAACTCCTCATCTTCTTCCAACGAAGGGCTACTTGCAGCTGCTTTGGCTTTATTCCGTCTCGTAGAGGCTGTCCTCAAGGGCGGGACGTTACCCATTCCTTCATCTTCCTCGTCAGGCGAAGTCTTTGTGTTTGACCTCCTGCCTCGTTTTGGACGAGGAGTTTCTTGTTGTACATTTCCCTTAGCAACCCCGTTTTTAAGAGCTGCCTTATCCTTCGACTTCTTCGTTGAGCCAGATTTTGTTGGTGGTGGTGAGTCCTCCATCTCAACATCCTCAGATTCATCGGCATTTTCTAACTCTGCGATCTCTTCGATGCCTTTCTTCTTTCGAATTGGTGTGAATTTTGAAGATCTACTCAGCTTCCCTTTTGTAGCTTTGCCATCGGATTTCGGGAGCGTAGGCTCTGGTTCTTCCTCTAACTCGGATTCTTGCTCAAGCTCAGGCGAAATCTCTGGAGTATCATCCTTCCCCTTAGATGGTGACACAGCCTTGTCATCCTCATCATCAGTTTCTACGGCATCGGACCCAGACTCTTCACCATCAAGATATTCCCATTCGGCAACTCCCTCCATCATTTCTTCATCATCTTCACTATCATCTCGATCTCTGTAAATTTTCGCCGCACTTGCACCCCGCCCGCTCTTTCTTCGATCCACAGAACTCGCTGCGGGGGTACTAGGATCATCAGACCTTCTTTGTTTCTTGGGCTTTGGCGTCTTCCGCTCCTTAGGCTTTGACATGGACGACCGAGAATGTGGCTTCGAAGTTTTAGCCTTCTTGCTAATTGGCTGACCATCTTCATCTTTGTCGTCCGACTTGCGCTTCTGCTTCAGCTTTATTGAAATTAGTTTTGACTTGAACAGTACGTAATAGAAAATTTACCTTTTTGTTGGGATTTCTGACAAACGCCTCAAGAAGTTCATCCATTCCCTCAGGTAGATAGTCCTTTCCCACTATCTTTTGTGCAACTTCGTGACTTGGTAATGCCGCAAATATTCCAACAGGTAAGCCAACCTTCCCAGGATAGGTAAGCATTCGCCAACCATTCTTGACTTCCCATTTTCGAATAATAGCTTGCGCAAGATCACTCATCACATATAGGCGCTCGGATTGAGACTCATTGATACCATCACGAGCTTGTTTGGCTCGTTCAGCAACCTTATAGATCAATCCGAGATTCTGTTCAGTCGAGACAGTGGTAAGATAGTACAATATGTACCGTCCGTGGTCCTTGAATTCCTCTAAAGTAGCCTGGGAATCATCTGTGCTAGACGGATAATCTGGATGATGAGCAAGAAGTGACAATAATCGCGCGAATGTTAACTCCAAAGTTTGGCTTTTCAACTGGGGTGACTTGGTTTGGGACCGGATCCAGGTCATGATAGAATTCTTGAAGCCGGTGTCCGGCTCAAAAGCAGTCAAGAATATGATAGTATAAAAACGGTATGCAATCAGCCCCTTAACCAAGTACTTTTGAAGTTTCTCCACAAATCCACGTCGGATTTCGGCTTGAGGATTTTGTGCAACAAAAGCTAGTTGATTGAAAGCAGTTGGAGTGAGCATGTCATGGAAGGTCTTGACTCTACACATCTTGAGCATCAATTGTGCCGCCTTGAGAGTCAATTGAGCCCTATGGTGGCGCGGAGTCTCATTCGATTTGAGCAACTCTCCTTTCTTGAAAATCAACGAATTTAGCACCTTCATAACTGGCTCGCCGACCTCTCTTGCCTTCTCCTTATCCGGGATACTTCTTACCCGGTTGACGAGAATCTTCAGCGCCCAGCACTTCGCTTCGCACTCCTCATCCAAGTCCGAACTGGACTGCCAACCGGGATCTGTATCTTGCTTTTCTGTCCGAACCTGCAGAAGAAGCTGCTGGGTGGTGATTTCAAGGATAAGATCGTTCGCGTCGTCAGTATGTTCAGGATCCAGTAATGAAAGTTGGCTAATTGTCGCAAGCTTTGTCAAGAAATGGTCTTCCCCATAGGTCCAATTTTCGGTTGACTTTTCTAATAGATCCTTGACATACATTTCTTTTCGATCGGTTGCGATTACAAGAATGTTGACAGCATATTTGGCAGCCTGAGCTGGTGTGCCGTAAATTCCGAACTGAACCAAAGTTTGGATAAACTTGCGGTCTTTGGGAATATCCTCCGAGCGTGCCTTCGCAAACTGGGCAAGAGTTCTTAAAGTCTGGACACTATTCGGGTCATTTGCCTTTGTCTCGGAGGGCACATCCTCCTGTAGGAGCTTACAGAGCTCTGCAATATTATTCTTAAATATATCTGGCATCCTTTGAGAAATTTCATGGTTTAACTCGTTGGCTGCCGCCTGAAGCTCACTCTCGCCGCCCTTCGCATATTGTAGGATCGCGGGGAGATGGCTTTTATTATAAATTAGAGATGCCGAACGATATATTATAGGAACAATGGTGTCGAGAAGACCAGCAGGTGCTGTTGGGGCTTCATTCATACGCTTTTGGAATTCCTTGATGGAATTGTGTACCGTTTTGAAGTCTTTCTCCGGGTCCATAGCAAATCTTAAGAGTTGATAGCTTCGACGATCATGCATTTTCGCATATTTCTGAAGATCGTTGATAGTGCGAGGCGGATCTGGTAAAGAAGCGGCGAACCACTTGATCACAAGGTCAAGCTTCTTTTTGCTTTCTTTTGAACTTTCTGTCACCACACCACCGTTGTAGTCCTCGCAACGAGACAGGAACACTTTAAGTACATCCGAGTAGCCCTTTTGTCGAGATTGGATTGCAAAAAAGGCTTTTTTCGACTTTGGCTCAAGAGCTTTGACAAGAAGTAGAATACGCTCTGTTCGAATCTTGTCGGCATCAAAGGCACCGTCACCAGTAATCTGTGTTTGCGAGGTACCATTCAAAGCCTTTGACCCCTTCGCCTTTTTAGGAGGATATGTAAGAGGTATCAACTGTTCAAACATGACGTGGTCGAGAAGAGTATTGATCTCTGGATCGTTGGCATAATATGAATCAAAAATTCTTGATGGGATGCCGCCGAGGGCTGCGATTACGGAATCATTCCCGGCTGCAATTTCTCCAGTAGCAACACCCCATATTTTGCCCAGGGTTGTCATTGCCTCGACGCGGACATGGTTTTTGCGGTCTCTGACACGATCTGCTAGGCTGCATAATACTGACCCTGCCTTAGTGACATCCCCATTCGGGGCAAGCTTGGTCATTACGTCTCGAAGGCTAAAAGTAGCGATCACCTTGACAGCCGCTAGCCTTACTTTTTCGTCTGCATCGTTGAGTTTTTCACCTAGGCCTTTGACCAGAGTAGACTCTTCGTCACGGCTCAAACCGATACCACCAGCCGATGTCACTAAAATCCGTCCAACAGCTGTTGTCCAACCAGATCGAATAACCAATGACTTGTCTTTACCTCTCCCAATGAAATGTTGATATACTGTAGAATGGGTCTGGGCAAAGGACTGTGGTGAAATTGGCTTGGTGAGAATGCTATCGGACGTATGGGTCACAGGATAGTCCTCAATTGTTGACGGAGGGTATACAGCAGGGTCCATAACTGGAGGAGGCGGTGGTCCAGCAGCCCCGATCCCCGAAATAATGTCCCCCAAAGTTTCGGTTGCGAGTAATCGCAATTGTACATTGTCGGCTGATAATTCTGCTTCAAGCTGGGGTACGACGTTCTGCAAAACAGCTGGCGATACCCGCCACAGTTCACGGAGCAACTTGTGAGCTTTAACAAGTTCCTTTAAATCTGATTCCGTTGGACCGGTCGCGACATCCTCATCATCTGAACCAGGGCCCTCACTCGCTCGGCGATTTGCACTTGATTTAGTTGGCCCACTACAGTCAATGATCACTTCGTTAAAATACTGGCTGATGTATCGGCCCATCTTTTCGGGGCAAGAATTGCACACCGTCTTTGCCATGTTGTATGCCTCTGGAAGCTCTTTCGGTAACAGAGTCGATTGCTTTTCGTCCACCATCTCGCCATTCTTGAGCTTACCTGACCCAGGAGTTGATGCACGCAGGAATTGAGCAACAATAACATCCACCGCTTGTGTAGGGAGACTTGCAGCCTCATCTACCAAAGTAACTAGTATCTGGGTCATATTATACTGCACATCCTTCGCTATTTGCTCGCCAGTGGAGGATTTCGAAGAACCGGATATAATATCGAAAAAGGAAGTAAACAAGTGGGCCATAAGCGCGTCGGCATTTGGTAGATCCTGTATCAAGACAATACTCTTGACTTCTGCAAGTGATACAAGAACATATTTGTGTTGCGGGTTATATGCGTTTGACGGATCCGAAAGTGCGGGAAGTATAGACGTAACAAATAAAGTAAATATATCCTGGTAACATAGTCAGCTACATGCGCCTCAAATGAACTTTGAGTGTATACCTTCAACTGTGATCCGGTAAATGGCGCATCCGGAGCGCAGAGTTTCAATACATCTACCAGACAACATGCTGTGAACGCACGCACACCTTTGTCCTTGTGGCTTAACAAATTGTGCGCCGCCAGTTCCTTCGCAACACCGGTCAATGAGTTCTTATCCGTTTCCTCCTGGTCCATATCTTGAAGCTCATTTGACAAAGCATCGAGTCTCTTATGAAGCTCCCCAATCGGTATAGCTTTGCCTGCCCGCCATGATAGGGGCTCGTTGAACTTCAGTCCTCCAAGAGCCGGCTCCTGCTCAACTTCCGCACCGCGGCGCGGAGCCATATTTTTTGTATTGGTCGCAAAGCTGTAGAAGTGAGAGTGTCTTCTTATGCGATCCGTTTGGTGAGTTCCAACTTGGAAATTGTCGCGTTGAGTTGGGTTGCGCCTGATTAAACTGCATCGACGTGGGACGTGTCGAGGTGGAGTTTTGACGACGCGAAGTGCAAAGCGTGCCAAGTCGCGTGAGCCGACGTACATATATTACACTCCAAATATATAATGTTAACTCTCCAACAAAGGCCAGTCCTTCAATTAAAAACACTCTGCTAAATCTGAATTAAAAAGTCCTATGGCACTCGTATTAAAGGAGCTGAACCTTTTATATCCATGGATCAATTTACTTTTTTTACAACTTAGACACTTCTTCTTTTGCTTATATTTCTGTTAATAAGCTCATGGCCTCATTGACCTTAATTGTGATGCTTCACATTTCAATTCCCCTTCACAGCTTTTTCTTAATAACAGGATGTATATGCACTTCATTGATTAATATATAGAGGATTTGCAGCACTAACTTAGGTTAGTTTCTCCTCTAGACTTGTGCGTTATGCCAGGAAGCCTTTTTTGCTCTTTTTTTCCATCTGTCAAGTAGCTTTAGAAGATTCAGCTCATTTTGGAAATAACCCAAAAACATAAAACCTAACATGAATTTTTCTGTAACATGTACAGCTCAGGCGAATCGGCTAATGTTAAGACCTCTGTCAAAGGAGGCACTCTATCCGCGGGATTAGCAGCATCATTCTTAGGTTTCCTCATAGCTAGACCACTCACTACTCCGTAAATTTGTCCTTACATCTCTTCAATTCTATCTCAGATCATTTCAGTGTTGGCATTATTGCTATCTCCTAATGATATTGGCCTATCTCATATATATAATTCTCTAGAAATGCTGCCTAGAAAATAGCCTATCAAGACATTGTTTAGTTATGTTTGAGTATGGTGTTGTATGCGTCAAACTTGCAATTGACTCTTTCTCCAACTTGCATGAGGTTAATAGTTTAAAAATACCTCCTCAAATAGTACCCAACCTCACTGCACTGCGTGTGTAGATTTGACAGCGACTGAGACATATAAACTGGAGATTGAGATTCTGCACTAGGTGCTGCACCTTATGGAAGAAGTGTAGAAGCTTAATAGTCGTAAATCACTCCATCCTGTAAGTTAGATCTCTATGCAAAAGCACCAACTTCACTCAGAAAATTTCATGAGTGAATATTGAATATGTCGCAAAGGAGAGTTCGGCTAGTCACAAAGAAAAACACCACCCCCTTCGCGTCTTCGCACACCTTCTTCGCGTCGCCGAAAGCCTTTTTCATCTTCACATCTTCACATCTATTCTAGATCCGAGAGACATTGTTTGTTAGCATTGATTAAAGCTTGGGAATCTTTGGTCTCTGAGTACTTAGTCCAGGCCCTGGTATTCACAAATCGCTTTTCCACTCAGAAACAGATCAAGATCATCAAAATGTTCATTAGCAACCTCCTCGCACACGCTATCGGTCTATCCATGGCCATGGGTGAGATACTAGCTGCATCCAAAGCTTTTCATGGCTTGACTGGTAGTGATTCTGCTACATCATATGTAACTCTTATAGCAAGATCAAACGTGCTTAGCAGCCAGTAAGCATTTCAGAAACAAGAGAAATCATGACAAGCGTTACAGATGTATTCTAACTTCTCAATCTTGCAGAAACTTGGTTCCAACATCGCAAATCTCCCTCTCGCCTACTGGAATTCTCACCGAAACATTTCTAGTTCACACAACTGCGTCAGTGTTGATTGAATCCTTGCTGGCAACTACCACTCCCGAACCCTTAACAACAGTTGCTCCTTCAATGAACGACGATTTGTCTATAATTGTCCTTGTGACAAAAACAGTTCTACCAGTCCAGGAATCTATTAGTGGTTTAGGGAAAGATTTGGAATCACTGCTAAGCACCTCAGCAACTGACTTCCAAACTCTTCCTATCTCGTCTATCAACTTGACCATAGCTCCCGTGGTCAGTAGACAAACCTTTATGATGAATATCTGTTGATTTCGAAGTAACTGACATTTCCAGGCATCAATCCCAACAACCTCCTGGGTTACTGTAATCACAGGTACTTTAACAGAAACATCAACCAGATGGCCGTCAGCTTCACCAACTACAAATACATTAGCTTCATCATCATTGAGCAGCACAGCTGAGCCAACAGTTCTTTCCACAAACCGCCCCTTAGAGCAGTCGGAAGCAACGTTAGAGGTGAGAACCCTTTTTAGAGCTGTGTCGTGCACCTCAAATAGCGACATGTTTCAACTTTGTAATTCACAACCTGTACACACTAAGACTGATGGTGCAATCTCAGGTTACATTGCCAATGATTTCTTCAAGTACAACCACCCGCGAGTCAACTACGATTTCAAGCTCATCCCCTACATCAACCTCTAACCCTAACATTCAGCCAACAGTTCAAGCCCCAAGCAGCAAAGTATCAAGCACCAGTCCCGCAAGTACAGTCTTTGCAGAAGTCACCTTTTCTAAGCCCACTCTCATACCTGCACCCATTTCATTAACTGTCGGAAATCCGATCAGCAATCTTACTTTAAGCAGCACAGCCCTCTTAATTCAGCCATCCAACCAAGCCTCGTCCCTCTCCTCTCCCTATAATAGCACAACACAAACCACCTATCCCGCCGTCCCCGCCCTGAACTCTCAACCCTTCAGCTCCGGCGGTAATAAGCGCCTCTCGATCCCAGGATCCATCCGGCTCCCAACAATACCCGAGCACGTCGTCAGCTCTGCGAAGTCCCGCTGGAGCCACATCGGCGGCAAAAGGCTCGTTATCATGACCGGGGTCCTGCTTGGGATGGTGGTCGCCGGGGCGATTGGATGTTGGCTGAGCGTAACGCTGTTTGGGGAGTCCGAGTAAAATTATCACTTCGGTCAGAGGGCGGATGACTGATATGCACCTATATGCTCTCGACCTTAGTCAGGCAGTATTCATCCTAAATGGCGTTCAGGAATTTTGAGATTTGGTTCCAATAATGGCATACGATCTGCTCTCTCTGATGCTAGGGGTTACAGGAGTATATACCGTTGATCAGAAGCGGTCTTCCTTTATAACACTAGAATTGAATCAAACACCCTTTCAATCCTGTACGTGCCTTTAGCATGCCACAATTCATGAAATTCATGAGATCAATTCAACATCAAAAAATAGATGTTAGCACGTCGTAGGTCGTATGAGAAATAAAAATGCGACCCTCAGAGGTGAGAGGATAGGATACGTTCCGTGTATTTTGCAGGCGAGAGCAAATGCACTTGTCAACAGATTCTGATTATACAGAAATCGGAGAAAGCGAATAGAACCACGAGTACATTTAGAACAATCAACTTCATTTGTATTATGCATGCATATTGCTTGCGCTATATTTAAATGAGGAGTTCCATCAGGAAACGAAAAGTTACAGTGTCTACAAACCTGCAAATATCTTTCCATCCATTCCATCCATGCAGCCTCCCACGAAAATCCTTTTCGCGAACCTGGTCGGTAATCTCTAATCCCTCATATGTCTCTGCGTGAGCTGAAGGTAGAGGTGATGCAAAATCCTGAACGCCGTTATGATACAAGCTCTTTCCCTTCTTCGGTTCCAAGAAGAAAGGAAACCCCACCCAGTTTTTATCAAGTAAACTTAAGTAAAAGAAATTGTCTCTAGCGAACTATTTTTGAGGACAGAAAAAATCGATGAGAAGACGTCCCTTAGCTACTACGTGTCCAACATAGGACAAAGCTATCATTGAGCTATCATTTGTAATTTCGAGCAGTTGCGATGGCAGCTCATTTATTACGTTCGGGTTGAACAATTCGTGTAAGGTTAACATTGCTTGGAGGAATGGGTGGATTGCAATCAACCCGTCATCTCCAAGTCTTGGTTGATGTCTGCAGCATCAATAACTTCCGTAGGCAGAGCATCCTTTTCCACCTCCAAAGTTTCAAAATTAGTAGCCTCGGGAGTTTTGAGACCAACAGAGTCTGGAGTCTCGACAGGAGCCGTAACCGCCACCTGCTCGATACTTTCCGTCGCTTCGAAATTCTTATCGGGAGCCTTTCCGACGTGCTCAATAGGCTTTGCAAACTCTTCCGTAGGTGTAGCAACCTTCTCAAAAGATATCACAGACTCCTCGGTAGTTTTTGAAGGTTCATCGGCATTTCCCAGAGACTCATCAGTGGTTTTAGAAGATTCTTCGATAGGCAGTGGGGTCTCCTGAAAAGATGCCTTTTCGATGGGCTTTTCCACAGCGCCATCTATCAACTTTGCTCCCCCATCATTCTCGATCTCAGCTGTTTCTAATTCTGATCGGACCGTGTCAGGTATAGACTCGTCCGGTGACTCAAGTACCCTGGTGTTGTACTTTGACTGAGCGTCTTCAGTGACACTCCCACTTACAGCATCCTCTGCATGCTCCGGTATTTCGCCTATGCTTTTAAGCTGCGCATCGATAAAATATTTCATGGCGATTAGACTTTGGGTGTCGGCGGGCGTCAGCTGCTTACGCGTGGTCATGCCGTCAGGAGTACCCTGCGCCATCATTGCTACGACGTTCGGAGGAGCTTGGCTCTACCAATCACCAAATTAGATTAGTCTTCTAGATCATCGCAAATGAAACAAGACATTACGTCATCACATGACACATGTGTGTTGTGTGGGTCTCGAGGTGGAAATGGTCACTTACAAGTAAAGCCTGAATTAGATGCTGCGGATCGTGAACTTGGGGGGTCGAGTATTGCACCAGCGATGCAAGATTGATGGCGGCTTGTTGGTCGTTGAGATCACGTTGCTCCCAGGGACCATTCTCAGGCGCTGGGTGTGAGATTTTCCGTCGTTTAGGAGAGCAGTCCGGCCGAGGAAGATGGCCGTACATGTTACGAACTCTGTTTGCACGAATTAGTAAATGTGGCACAAAGAATCTATGTAGTGGAATCATACTTGGAAATAAAATCAAGCTTAACACTTTCTGCTGGCAGCTTGTATATCTGGCCGTACTCCTTCTTCTCAGCAAAACTAGGGTCATCCTCATCATCGGTAAGCTCAGGCTCAATCTCAATTTGACCGTTGTTTCTAAAGCCTCGAGTCACTGCCGGAGTGATGACAGAAACATTCTTGATCTTTCGATATCGATGAGCTGGGGCCAAACTGTCGGGAAGCATTGCAAGAAGATCATCCACGTGTGCGGGGCACTTGAATGGCTTCCCCAAAGTTGGCTCCTTTGCCAGCGGTGGGTTAATACAGTCGAGATGCCATGAAAGCGGACAGAAGTTGCAGGGAACGATTGCTCGATCAGGAGCTTGAGCCTGGAGATTACAATGATGACAAAGAATGACCTTTCCTTTGCTATCCTTCAACCTGAAATAATCTGGCGCCTCGTCCCAGCCAGCTTTGGCTCCCCTGGGGGTTGGTTAGTAATTTCCATAATATGCGGCGCAAATTACTTACTTCGGCTTGGGAGGTATCACCTCTTCGTACTCTCCATCAGCACCAGTCTTGACGTTTTCGAACCGATCACGAACATCCTTAGGTAGGCCAAATGATTGTGGATTTCTTCTATGAACCTTCGAAAGGAGCACATCGAAAGCATTAGGCTTATCGCTGCGAAAGTATTTCTCAGAATTCTTATTAATATCCTTGAAATTGCAAACATTGCAAAACCATTCATCGGGAAGGTTCTGATCTTTATCAATCGGAGGATCGGTACAAATGTAATGGAAAGAGCGAGTGCAGCCGTCACAGCAAACTAACTCGCCATTTCCACCACATGATGAACAGTAATCATCATTATCCTGCAAATCATGAGTCAGCATCAAGGCAGTAAGAATGGAGGAAGTGGCAAGCTCCACGAAGTGATGATGAGGGGCTGGCGTTGGCTGCTCGGCAAGAACGGAATGCATAGATTGGCGCCCGGGCGTTCACATTTCGCTAGCCACCACAGAAGACAATTGAGAATTTGGTTAATCAAAAGATAGGCCGTTTTCGAACATTCCAGCAATTGCAGTGAAGGAAAAATAATGATGGATAAGAGGAAGATAATAATGGACCGGTGAAACTCACTTGATCGTTCGGCAATGAGTTGCTTGTCGGGCTGCCTCGTTCACCGCTTGGTCGAGGGATGCCAGCAGTGCCACCCTTCTTTTTCATTGGCCTGAAAGTCATGTTAGCGATTGATTTTATTCTGGAATTGTGCTTAGACGAAAAATAACGATGAGGTTGCAGTAAGTGTTCTGATAGTCGTTGCGCATTGCATCTTGTCGTGATTTTACGCGGGCTTGGGCACAATGTGAACCAATTCAATTGTAGCGAGCCACAATAACAACACACAACGCGTAACTCTAGGGAAACAAGTTTCCCGGGGCTCATTAAAAATACGAACAGCAATCACTTACGAGGTTTTGACACGTAGACCAGTGCCTGTCTTCGGTTTTCTGGATGGGCGAGCACCGAAGCTCGGCGTCCCAGCACGAGAGACGGACACTGATCCCGGTGCAAGGTCGTTCTGAAATGGAAGCAAAGTTGGTGAGCTGAGGGCATCAGAGTGATCATCATTGATTGCTTGAGATTGTCGGGTCCTTTTGCTGCTCGTAAATCGTAGTTTGGTGGGCTTTTTAGACGGTGCAAGCGCAGGGACCGAATCACCACCGTCCGAGTACGAGTCAAACTCTGGAAGTAATGGGAGAGGGTCTCGCTCGTAACTCTCAATAGGAGCGCCGAGATTGTCACGACCTCTCTCTCTCACCTCGCGCTTCATACGTTGGATCTTGTCATTCTCATCATAGGGCAAGCGACCAGGTGGTTTGTTTGAATCAGCCTTCTGCTTCTTTAGGAGTGCGCCTTTTGTTAGCGGCCCAGGTTTGACTAAAAGTGTGGGTTGCAAGGCTATCGCCGAGGGCATCGCAGCATTAGAAGCTGATGCGGATTGCTGGCGCTGAGAACCCTTGGATTGTTTGGTGGGTTTGGCGGGATTAGTCGAGGAAGAAGAAGTCGCGGGAGCGGGAGATGTGGTGACAGTAGTAGAAAAAGTGAACGTTTTGGGGCCGGGCTCTAGCCCGGCACTGATTGGCTGGTTTTGATTGCTTAGACTGGGGTGGGTCTTGGGCTCGGCACCCAGCAAGTTGCTAGCATTGGCATTATTGGTGTTGGCGTGTGCGGCGTGTGCGAAACGAGACTCGCCCTGACTGTGGGTATGCGCAGCATTGTCGTGCCCCATGCGAGCTCTCCTGGATTTCGACTTGTGCTTCTCCGGACTGGAATGTTGGGACAGCTGCCCGCTCTGCAAGATCTGATCATCCACGGAAGACAGCGACGACGAAGTCGAGTTTGACCGAGATCGTGACTGCGATTGAGATCTCTCGCCGCCCGTGATGTTTGCTAATCCATTGGCCTCAGCCAGTGCCTGGTGAGATTTTAAGCTACTATTTGCAGCAGCCTCGCCGTTCAACTCCAACACTGATGGCTCAAAGTCATTGCCACGGAGCTTTTTATGAATGTGAGAGTCAGCCTCTGGCGATGTAGCGGACGCCGGGGGTAGATTAATTGATGATCTTCTTGCGTGGTCGAGACTCATAGGGCTAGCTCCCGTGATCGATGGTGTCCTCACAGAGGATGCATTATTGAAAGGCGGGCCGTTTTGCGGCGCATACCGTGTATGCCGTGGAGTAATGTCGCTGCCATCGCCGTAGAAATAATCATAAGCAGTGTTGTTCTTCTTGCCTTCCTTCTTCTTGTGCTTCATAACAAGTATAAATTCACGCATCTGATCCTCATCGTTTGCAGCATTGTAGATTGCATCAAATAGTCGCATCATTCTTTTGTTTGTCTTTTGCTGATCGAAGGTCGTCCGGATCGCGTAAGCTGTCGGCAATCTACGTTCATCCAAGGCAAAATTTACTGCAAGCTCGACCACCTTTTCAGTTTTTGCCATATCGGGATAATATTCGCCATTTGGACCAAATTGTGGAGGTGGTGGGATATTGACTGAGGCAGCATAAGGCCTAGTTATAGCTGTTGGTGTGACTCCTTGTGAAGCTGCGAAGACATGTTGGCCAGGTTTTTGATCTGCATTTGTCTGTATATGCCCAGGCACAACAGCTCTAAAGTCCGGGCCAAAACTTGTCCGTGGCTGAAAGCCGTGTTGAGGGAAGGAAATTGGGGATGTCTGTAATATTGGTGTTTGAGGTGTAGATGGTAATGAATGCGCTGAGGTTGCTGGAGCTGAGGGAATAGGAGGGGCAGGGCTTTGAGTTGCCACATTCATTGAGAATGGAGCCATATGAGCGATGGGGGCAACGGCGCTCATCGCAGATGGTGAAAACTTCATCTCCGTAGGAGTAGTTGTAGTTGTGATAACCAGCGGACCAGGAGTAGGAGCAACAGATACCGGGCGACTGAGGTCAGGCTCTTCAGTCCGGGTAACTGAAGGCTGGCGTGAGACCGATAAGGACGGTTGACGAGTCGTATCATAATTTGATTCTGTAAGAGGTTCTGGTGTCGCTACAGAATCCTGAGGGGTCGAAGCCGAAGATGGTCCTGATTCCCTGCCAATTGTACCCTTTCCGCTGTCTTTGTCTGGCCGCGAGGCAGCCTTCAATAGCTTCGCGCTCGGCAGAGTTCCCAAAGCTGCCATATTCGCTACTACTCCTTGTCGCTCCATACCTGCATCTGCAAACGATGGCTTCTGTGCCGGAAGACTCGGTTCCATCCTGCAAAAAGTCAAACTCACGATCAGTTGCCCTGCCTTCATTTCAATACGTACCAGTTTTCCATAAACGCGCGTTGCCTATCCACGGTCGGGATGGCTGGAAGGGGTGGCGGATTTGTGGGAGGAGGGCCAAATGGACTATTGTACCTCGAAGGAGGTTTCCCGCCGCCAGGTGTATTCATCGCGTGAATAGCCTCTCGGCTCCCCTATTTCGAGCTCGCGTCGGAAGGAGGGTGCTAAAGCCTGTTAGCTGGAGGTCTGCATTCATCTGACACGACAAAAGAGGTGGATGTTTACTTCTCCAAGCTCCGATTATGGTCCCCTTCCCTTGATAGTTATGGTGGGCTGGAGACGTGAGTTGGTGTTCAATTCCTCGAGTTCTGTAGCTTGGACAGGAGAAGTTCGCTTAAGAACCTCCTATTTTTCCACCTGAGGCCAAAATTTCAGCGTGACCCAGCCTCAACAATCCAGCATGACATATGCCCGAAAATCGTGCAAAGACCACAGGATTTAATGATATGGTGTTGGTAACAATTGAGACAGGTAGTTTCTGATTGTTTCCTGTTGTGTCGAGAAGAACAAAGGTGCTTGTGATGGAAGAGGGGATCTATGGGGTGTGAATGAAGAAGGTCATGAACAAGAAACGAGAGCGCCCCTAACATCGCCAAGGCTCGGAAATTTAGGGGTGTTTTTATTAAGCGAAGGAGTCGGTTTTCCATTAAGCCATGAAGGGTGAACAACTCATACAAGTGACCCAAATAGAGTGTTTAGAGTTTAATTGAGAACAGGTCTGAACTTTACATTTGAAAGTGAAAACTTAGTAGGTAGTACAAAAAACATAAACAGTAATCGCAGTGTTTAATGGTTGTCGCATGTACTATTCCTTTTATTATTCGGGATATCCTAGTAGAATCCATCAACTGTTTTCCTCATACCTGATGGAGTCGCCATTATATATACCGCAATCTTTCTCTCTCTGTGTAATAGACTTCCGCTACACAATGTCGAGTATGGATTGGTGAGACCTGCCTCCCTGGTGAATGTATCCTCTCCTTAACATTGCCATATAATGTATTTCAGGACAGTACAATTGTTTCCTTTGATCTGATTAAGAGATCGAGTTCCGTGGATCACAAAGGAATAGTATGCTGCTTATATTCCCCCTGTTTTAGCTATGTCTCACCCATATGTGGAACCAAGTGTTGTGGAAAACATCCAAGCAGATAAATTCGTGAAAAGTGAAATGGCTAAAGTTCTACCAAAGTCAACACAATTGCTTTGATTGCCCCTAGCAAACATGCAGGAATCTAGTATTATTACACACTGTTACCTTGCAGTAAAGTGTAAGGGTGGCCAACATAACGTGGTAAACTAGTTGTTAGTAGTCAACTTAGGCTGCAACAAGGTGGTTTCTAGCAGTATAAGTCATATCATAATATGTAGTGAGTACAACCCGGTCTCTTAGTTAAATTCTCACTTTAATGCACCAGCTAGATAAGTTCAGGAAGGGTGCATATATATAAATATGATTTTCTACATATGTCTGACTTGAGAAGCGTATTGCTTATTGACTTGACCGCGCATGGCTTCAAGTTAGGCCAACCCTGCTGAGACCTGACCAAATTTACAACGATAAACCAATATAAGCCAGACAAACTTTACAGCAGTGTCTGCAGCGATAAATCATTAAAAAATCGCATTTGCTTCGCCTTCAATATGCTTTTTACTTGATGCTCGTCAACCTATTCCTCATCGCTGCTCTCCTCTTCGTCGTCCTTTGCAGCTGCGCTCTTCTTGGCTGGCTTCTTCTTCTTCTTGCTGCTCTTCGATTTGGGCTTGGCCTCCTTAGCCAGGGGTTGCTCCAGAATCTTCAGAATCTCCTCGTCAGTGATCTTCTTGTCACTCTTGATGGTGGAGAGATCTGGGCTTGGAGGTGCAGCAAGCTTTTGAACACCATTCTTGGTAATGGCTGAAAAATGTTAGTAACTTCAAAAACAGTGACTGGTGGTTTCACATACCAATTGTGGTCAAAAGTCTAGCAACGGCGGCATTGTCCTTATCACCACAAACTTCATATGCTCTAAGAACATTGCCTCGTACACACTCTACAACACCAACCTTGGCATCACGCTCGTTCTCTAATTGTCTTAAACTGAATGGGAACGTGCCAAACTTCTTGGTGACCTCGTTGAGAACTTCTCTCGAACTTGGACGCTTCAAAGCATAAGTGAGATTTGTTCTTCGGTGAAGAGTCGTTCGGTTCTCGTAGGTCTTGATCTTTCCTGTACCAACACTCACGCCCATTTCGACACCCCACACATCACCAACCTCGGGGATACCCTCACCCTTGGTACCATCTCCTGCAGCCAGGATGATCTTCTTCTTTCCCTCAATCTCATTTCTCTCGAATTGCCAACTAGTGGTATGCTCGACGAGGTTGCATTCGTAACTCTTGACAACCTTCTCTAACAACGAAGTTATTTTGGTTTGCGTAGGAGCCTTGATCTTTGCTGCCTTGGCCTTCTCCTCGTCTGTACCAGTAGCAAGAAGTCCGGGTGGGACCATCAAGCGTAGGAGTAGCTCATTTGCATAGTGTGTTGCCAAGAGTAGGTCTGCATCACGGCCAGTAATCTCTCCCTTGGAATCCGCAGGAACGATGATGGTGTCGCAGACGATGGTACCAAAGCCATCAATTTGTGCACCAAGCTGGATCTTGATAGCCTCGCCCTCCTTTAGTGTGACTTCGGCTTCAGCCACATCACTGGTAAGGGGGGTGTATGGGGTGACGAAGGAAGATGGTGAGACGGTAGTAGGATGAGAAATACCTATAGGATGTCAGTCAATGCAGAAGAAGCTGGTCAATGAGAGGCAAGCTATACCCTTCAAAATCTTCTTTCCACGGTACACCTTATCGATCTCTTCCTCCAAGATCTTGTCTCCCTTCTCACAGATGGTCACAATCTTCTCGCCAGCAACACACAACTTGGTGACTGCCTCCAAGACCTTTTGAGATATGGTGGCGGCATTCTTGTACTTTGTAAGGGTATCTGGGTTGTTGAGAGTGTAATCTATATGCATATAGTATCAGTACAGGCTCCTGATATGTGTTTGTTGCGTTGCGTAGTGGCTGTTTGGTTTGCAGCTCGCAAACGCGGGGTCAAAAACATCCCACTTCAACCCAAGGACGAGCTTCTTACCAGTCTCCTCGACTTCTTTCTTGTCTGCCATTCTTGCGGTGTTGTAGAGCTTTTCTGTTGTGTATTTCGAGTTGGGAGGATTGAAGTTTCTTCTTGTCGGGATCGTGATGCTCTATAATGGGTTGTCTAATGGAGTCGAGAGTAGCAGAGCAGGAGGAGGGTGTGTGGTGTTGATTGTGCGTCAGTAGTCGGCTAGGCGCTTTCATCCGGTCAGGGACTGGCTGGATCTCGGGAATTGTGGCTGGGCGGTAGTTGTGGCTGGTGCAGTGCTTAGTCAGGCAAATATCGTCGCCTTGGCTGAGGCTGTCGCGACTTCTGAGTTCACGCTTGACTTTCACACCAACCTCTCGACTCGGATCTGACATCACCCCATTCACTACCAATTTGCTATTTTTCTAGCATCAACTGGGTCGCGTAACCGGGCTGTTTCGATTGCGAATGCGCGCGCCATGTCACCCGACGTCGCTCAGCTGGCAGCGGACAGTAATCCCCCTGAAGCTGAACCTGCAACCTCTCTGCCGACACGCGAACGCACCAAGGACGACCTTAAAAAGATCTTGCTAGAACGATATGTGACCGGTGATCTTCTTCACTCTGCTGCTATCTATGATGTCCAGAAAAGCCGATCGGATCACTATAAACGAATCCTCGATGAGACGGAGGATTACAAAAGGGTGAAACAAGACTACCGACCATCTTTTCCACCAAGTCGATTATATGGCCAAGGCTACAATGGTTATGGAAATGGCTTTACCGATACCCCCCAAACGCGACTCGTCTATCCTCATCAGAAGCCTAAGCTTGGGAATAAGAGGCATCTCAAAAAGGCTCCTAAACTCCACATCAAGCGCAAGGATATGGCGAAGCAGGCAGATGCACATGAAGAGCTAGTTCCCATACGGATAGAGGTCGATTGGGATAAGATCAAGCTGCAGGATACATTTACGTGGAATCTAGCTGACAGAACGATACCCCGAGATATCTTTGCACAGAATCTAGTTGAGGATTTCGGATTGTCATTACCAGCAGCCCATCCCGTTCTTGAGCAGGTGCAGCGTCAATTGGATGAGCAGTTGAATGATTTTTATCCTCAGGTGTTTATCGAGGAAGATGCGTTGGACCCAGAATTGCCGTATTCGGCTTACAAAAATGATGAAATGCGAATGCTGGTCAAGCTCAATATCACAATTGGAACGGTAACATTAGTCGACCAGTTCGAATGGGAAATCAACAACCATCTGAACTCACCCGAAGAGTTTGCACGGATCATGGCTTGGGAGATGGGTTTATCTGGAGAGTTCACCACATCAATTGCTCATTGTATCAGAGAACAAAGTCAGCTCTTTACACGAAGTCTTTTTGTCATGGGGCATCCCTTTGACGGACGGCCATTGGAAGATGCAGAATTAGTTGCTGCATTTCTGCCATCACCAATTCCATCTGTGTTTCGCCCCCAACAACAAGCGAAAGATTATATGCCATATCTCTATGAAGTAACGGAGGCAGATTTAGAAAGGAGCGAAATCATGTACTCAAGAGAACAGCGGAGACAGAAGCGTTCGGTGAATAGAAGAGGTGGCCCGGTTCTGCCCGATCTGAATAGGCAGCGGACTGTTCGAACTCGCATCATTAATTCAGTAATACCACACAGCGTCGAAAAGGTGGAGAAGATCACAGATAACCCAGTTTATAAACGAGTTGGAGCGGCTAAGAAGAAAGGTCTTCGTGACGGCGACCTTTCAGAATCATCGGAAAGTGAGGATTCTTCCCCAGACTCTCCTGCCATGATCAATTTAGCACAGGGGACTGCGCGAACCAGAGGTATGCGGGGAGCTGCGACTGTTGCACAGCAACGTATGGCAAATATTGGGAGATCAGAAACGCCAGAAGTCATACCGCAGCATCATCATGAAACAAGAACTTCCGCACGCAGAACCGGCCGCGACGTTCGAGAAGAGAGCCAGGAGAGTTCCACGTATATTGTAAAACTTAAAGTTGGGAGAGAGAAGCTAAGGAAATGGATCCGAGATGGGATGAAATCTCGTCCGACACCGCAATCAACAACTTCAACTACGAAACCCCCATCGACACCAGCTCCAGGCTCGATGGGACCTCCCTCGACCCCAGGACATCAAAATCAAAAATTAGCAACGGCAACAACACCGGGAGCGCCAGCTCAGATTGGACGAGTGGATGCGCCTCCCCCACCAGGTCCCGGACAACCAGCCCATACACCTGTGAGTACTATCTTCTTTCTTTTAGTGAGACCGGTAGGCTGGGATGCTACAAGTCTACCCCAAGATTAGCCAAGTTGAAAGGGCCTTGGCTAGAAGCTTTGATCACTCTAGACGTCGTCACCCGCTAGATATTTTTCTTTCCACTTTTCGGCCTTCCTAACGTAGACCTGTGTCTCGTTGTATGGACCCGCAAAATAATCGTCTATTGCTCTTTCGCTATTTGCTCCTACATATGCTAATAATCACAGCCCAATCCTCCAGCCTGGCTAGAAACCGGTCTTCAGGAACTCCGCTCGCGGAATCCTAACGATAAATTTGAAGGCGTAATGCGATACTCTGCCATAAACACCACCACGGATGCTCCATGTCCTCATCCACCTCCCGGGCCCATCCCGGATGATATTAAATTTATGTTTGTACCTCGTATTCGATGCAATGATTGTCCGGGCAAGTTATATACCCCTGGTCCTGAGATGACTGTTGCGAATTTTGAGGTGCACTTGAAGAATAGGCAGCATAAAGATAGGGTTGAGGCGAGGGTTGCTGCTGCAGCGGGTAATTAGCGGGGGAGTTTTCTAGGGGTTTGATTTAATAGGGATGCAGTAAGAGGAATGGGGAGGCGAAATCTGGCAGGGGAGTTAGATATTTTGTAAAGGATATGAAATATAGAAATTTCGAATATTGATTGCTCCAGGGCGTGGCGAAGCTTGATGCAATATCTTCTCATATGAATGAGTGAGAATAAAGACAGTGACATATCTTATGAGCTGTCTCAGTTTTAATTGTTCGTGCGGAATCAAGCGTCACAGATAATAGAGGTGCGAGTAATTTCGACGCACGCCTACTCTTGAAAGGATATATGAAGTAGAAAGCATATAATTTTTATTCTGCTCAACAAATTACATTATCTCAATGTCTTTCTCTTACATCCCTGTCCATTGGCCTCTATCTCTCCTCCATTCCAACTAAAGTCTCGCAAGTGCGTGCCATTTCAACTAATCTCGACAAAGAATCCAAGTGGACACTTCGCATCAGTCTGCTGGAAGAGCAACGTGGTATCCTTGCTACATAGCATACCGCTCACCGTCATCCCCTTACTCCCGGGCTCGATCCCGCAAGGGCCTCGGTTGATGATGTACGCATTCCCCGGCTCCAACACCGCTGGCGGCTGTGGAGGACTTGGTCCTGGAGGGGGTTGCGTGTTGAACCTAGAGTGAAAGAAAGCCATCAGCCACTGCGAAACACCGCAAGGATACGTGGAAGAGAACCCATGCCTGGAAAGTAAGAAAAAAACTTGGTGGAAAGGTACTTACGTCGTCTTTTCAGTCGCCCCGCTGTCAAAAGCATAGCCCGTAAACGTGAAATGCCCACCGCCACTATAGGCATACGCGCCGCCGCTCTGCGCGTAGCTCGGAAAGAGGAACTTGAGCGTGCAGGTCTTCCCAACGGCGGTGGGCGGGATGACTAGGTTGAAGATTGTGCAGAAATCATTGGGCGTGATGAGCGGGAGCTTTGTGGAGCCGAAGGCGACGTTTGGGAGTTTGGCTGAGACGCGGACCATCAGTGTTGGATTAAGATGGCCGGGTGCGAGGGTGCCGTCTTTGGGACATGTTTTGAGAGGGTTGAGGAGGGTGGTGATAGGTTTGAGAGTGAGGGTGTCAAGGGGAAAGGGGGTAGGTGTTGCAGTGGTGAGGGTAAGGGTGAGGAAGATGGTGAGTAGGGATCGAAACATATTGACCTGTTAGGTGCTGTATCTCTACAAATTTGAAAAGAGTGACTGAGAAGAATTAAGATGTGAACGAAGGAGATGGTAGAAATCTAATCAGGTACAGGTGTGAACAGGACTCGGGGCATTCTTATAACGGAGAGGCTATCGAAAGCCACCTCAGATTCCGAGCGCAACTTTATATGTCTGTGCCAAGAGATTCAATATTTGCACTATTCAGGCAATTTTCAAGCCGCGAGTCCCAATTTTAACAGTTTATATTAATGTGATGTGAGCTCCGTGTGGTCAGCCAAAGGAGATCATGATCTCGCTTAAAAAGGAGGTTGGTGGGGAAAGTCCGAGAGGCTCTGAAATTCAATCCGGCTCAGCGAATTGTATTTCAGCCAATGCTGATTGCTTCTTACTTGGGACCTAATTTTTGCCCTTGCATTGTCGTGCCCATTATTCCGCCTTCAAAATACTGCCATATGATCTTCCATCTCCAGAGCTCTAACCTTCCATGCAAACGTGGCCCAATCAGTCACGCAGGAGTGAGACATACCTTTGTTCCATTCCGAGAGCACAGAGTCAAGGCTAGCGACTCTTCCCATGCCCCCGTATCGCGACTCTCCAAGACTTGGAACTCTTGGGCCATTCTAACGAGAACGTAGCCAACTTCTGTCAATGCATACTGCTGGCCAATGCAGATGCGCGGGCCACCATTAAAGGGAAGGTATCCCCAAGGTGGCTGTAGGCTCCCTTCCTCCCACCTCTCTGGGCGGAATTTTTCAGCTTCTGGTCCGTAGAAGTCAGCCCGTCGGTGTAAAGCGTAAAGGCTGTAGGACACTAGAGTGCCTTTAGGTACGAAGATTGGTGAGAAACCATCCTTCCCTCCTCCGAGTGGCAGAACAGTATCTCTTATCGCCTCGCGTTCATTGCGTGGTACAACCGGATGTAAACGCAGCGCTATACTAGTCAGAAAGGTCGAGTACCAAGCAGAGGGTGACATATGTGGAGCGTTTTCTTACATTCATTCATACAGCACCGTACATACCGAAGGCTACGAAGCTCCTCATATGTTGGTGGTCGACCCTCCAAACCAGCCACTTCTCTGCGTATCTTATCCCATATTGCTGGATTCTTAGCCAACATGAAGAACATATTGCTTAGGAGGCTGGCAGTAGTGTCACGGCCAGCTAGCAAAACATTCATCAGCTCATCCAGAACACGATTCTTATCAGAAGTTCGTGATGCCAGCTCATGAGAGAAAATATGCTTCTGGCGGTTGAATCCAGCCTTTTGATCGTCTTTGATTCCATTTTCAGCTGCAACTGTTTGAAATGCTTCCTCTACGAAATGCTGGGCGAACTCCCGGCAAATGCGATTACACCTTTCCGCCTTCCGATCGCGGTAAAACATATTAAAAAATCCCAGCATGCCACGCATGATAACAGCTTTCTGAGCATACTGAAATGCTTCGGCGAAGCCAAGTTCCGGCTCACTTTTTTTCAAAGTACCTACCGATTGTCCAAACAGGAATTCGGTTGCGGAATCAATAGTGTAGGAGAAAAAAAGATCCTGCAAGTCCACGACTGTCTTCCCATCGCGCGGGAGTAATATCAAGAGGTCTTGAAACAAACTTTCAAGCGAAGTCAAATCAGCAACCTGGTCACGGGTGAAGCTGGGCCGGATTAGGGCTCGCGATGCAGCCCAGTGGTCACCATCGGTATCGAATATGCCCTTTCCTAACAATGGTTTGAACGGCTCAAGGCGGTGGCTAATGCCATAGTCTTTGAATTTTAGGGACAAGATCGTCTTGATGTTTTCCGGTTCCACAGTCAAGATCGCACTTCTGTGCAGCTCTTTTACTGTAAGCGTGTTGCCGTAAACACGGAAGCGCTCGTGACTGCTTTCAAGAAGTTTGTGTTGCCTAAAGGCGCGGATAGTTCCAGGTATTGTATCGAGTCCTAAGAAAGGATCAATGCTCAAGGAACTCGCAACCGGTTGGCAACCATGATCGTGGGCGAATTGACGACGTACATAGAATCGCTTGATAAGCGCATATGTGTAAGTGAAGCTTACCAGCAAAGCGGCCGAGACAATTATAAGCTTCCAATAAGAATCTGTGTACAAGTAAAATACCATGATTACAGTCACTTCGTGGATCAGAAGGCCGAAAAGGTAAGATAAGGAGAAGCAAAGTAAAGATGAAGTAGGCTGACTGTATCATTGATAACCTTGAAAGATAGTGTAGGCTAAGTATGCTACTCTACATAAGGAGCTTAGTGAGGTTTAAGCGATACAAAGTGCCAGTAACCCCATAAGAGAATGCGAGCACAAAAGTGGCTGCAACCTAGCCTTCGCTTCTCCAAAATCGCAACCTTCGATAAATCCTGAAATGAAGGCTATCATACCGCTACTCTTCTTTCATGTACCTCGTATCACTTGGGGATCAAGGACTCGATATAATTCAGCTTTTTAAAGCATTTCCCTGACATAATATTTTCAAAATCATTTATGATCACTGGAGATACAGTAGGATCACTTCAGCTACATTGCTATTTGACAATAGCACCTTTGCTTATTAGTGTTAAGTTACCAGTCACCCATCATCCAATTCACTCCAACAAACGGTCCTACTTATCCGAGAGAGCTTGAGAGCGAACGCGGTTGTGCATAAGGTTAGTTTGAAGCAGGAGCAGCCCTCTAAGAAGCATCGTCTGTAACTAATTACCGTGTATTGCTATGCTAAGAAATTAAGATACGCAGCTGAGAATGCGATTCGTGAAACCTCGTGATATTTCTTCCTACCTGACCCATCCGTGAAGTTTTCCGTTAACCCATACGCTATACAGAACCCAGGAACCAGCACCCACAATACTCCAAATTACCGTTCAAGAGTTCACAACCTAACAGATTAGACATTTAAGCCCGGCATTTGTAGCATTTCCCGAAAGTTGGCGTCCATCACGTAGAATTCGTCCGTGGGATCTCCAAATCCATTCAGAAATGTCCAGTCTTCGGGCATGGGCTGATTTTCTTGTACACCTCCATTTTGTTGCACTCTTGGGTCGGGTGTCTGTGTACCACTCTTTAGCCCTGGAGATGGCTTGAAGTCTGGAAGAGAGATTAGTCATATCTACGCTGAGCTTTTGGGTAATATACCTTTGGCTAGCATTTCTTGGCGTGAATTGGCATTCTTCCAGCTCTTGCCTAGGGTTCTGAGCCAGCCGATGCATAAGCCGATTTGCCTTCTGACTTCCATCTCATCACTGCGACCTTGTCTAAGCCAATACGATAAAGTGCTCGCTGTTGTAAATATCGGGAAAATGAGGTCGCACGAAAGCATTGGGAGGTTGTCCGCGTATCCTTCCAGGATGTGACAGATATTGTTAGCAGCCGCCACACATTCCATAAGTGGATCAGGTGAATTATGATCGCCAGGTTCATGGTGATTTATGAAAGGACGGTGAAGAAGAATAGTGAGGCACCACATCCACTGATGATTGTCAGTTTGCACAGAAATAGGGGCTAGATTAACTTACGACTATATTGGTAATGGTGACAGGTGCAGCAACTCCGCCACTGTTCGGGTCCAACTTCAATGGAGATGCATCCATCATGTCCCCATAATCCTTCAAGTCTTGTGACATTCTCATCCGTGTCTCTGCTGCTCCACTGGAACGCTCACTAATCGAGTTCCGTCCTGCGATGGAGTATATTTGTCGAGAAATTCGCTCTATTATCATTGTGATTTGTATGGTAGTATGAAATCCGGAGATGGTGTGTGTTTTTACAGAGCTGACTCGATTTTGGCCTGCCAACCGCAGTGAGAGCAATTGGAATTCATCGGATTCTGACGTAGACGGGAATGGGTTATCTTGTTCTTCCCATCGAAGATGCACGGGACGTCCCATCTCACATGCCATCATCTTATCCAGTACGAATATGTTCCACCAGAGACGTGAACGAATCTGAACTTCACTAGGATCGGAACCAAGCGGCATGCTGCGGTGAATTCGTAGTTCTAGCGCCATAGATGCTGCCAAGCTACATAACGACGCTGCTGAGGTATCTTCTGACACGCCGTGTTGTTGAAGTGCTAGAATAGCAAGCGACTGACAATTTTCAATACTCGGCTTGAGGAGATTTAGGGGACCTTGCTGCTGAAGAGCTGCAAGTGCAGCCTCAAATATCTGTTGTGGCGAAGGAGTATCACCGTAATTTTCATCGGAACCATCATATAATGGCTGGACACAGGCTGCAATGGAGTAGATTGCATAAAGTAGTGGTTGCGACATTGTATCTGATAAATACTCCAGCCCAGTCAGATCGTACATTGGTTTATACTGTAGTCAATCAGCATTCATTCATTCACTTCAGAAATTTGATAGCATGAGAACTATTTAAGCGCCAAGATTTATACAAGCGGGCTTGTGTATCTTCTTGGTCCTTTTATATGATTCTCAAGCTCTCAGTTCAGCGCCCCAAGGAGAGAATCCAGTACCAAAATGGGCCACATTGGGTGGATAGTGGAAAAATAAGTCTTAAATAGACGGATAGAAGTCGGACGGGACACAATATGGAAATGACCGCTCGGAGGAGGAGGTTGACGTAGAGGAACTTGAATGGAATTCGAGCGTCGAGCTGTCGCTGATGTAGCTAAGGCGTCCAGTGCAGCGAAGCCTTGGTTGCTTGGCGTTCCTTGATTGCCGGCCCGAGGACCATCTTGCTGGAAACGATATTCCTGCGATGCATGGTCAATTCGATCTGTTGATGCGTACGGACTTCCTCCCTGACTGCTCTCGTCATATCCCAAGCTTGGCCGTTGGAATGCGAGAGGAGAACTTCTCCGAGTGCTGCCGGATGTTCAGGTTAGCTCTTTAATCCATCTCGGCTCGGGAATTGGAATTTCAATATCCGCAATTATTCCCAAACATGAAGAAGCTAGAGATTTCTGAGAAATACCGTTTGTTCCGCCGGGACTGAGCATATGTACACTCTTGGATGTCCCTCTGCTTGCACTGTGTACAGGTAGGCAATGCTCCGTCGCACTAGAATGCCGGTCAGCAAATCACGGGTGAATCAGGTCGCAAAGCAAATGGCTATCACGACCGGTGGGAGACGGAGCCAGCGACAACTAACATACCTTTGTTTTCCTTCTTGCGCATGGCTGACAAGCCTGGCTCACACGCTTCCGAAGGGTTTGCGGCAGATCATTACTCTGGCCGTGACTTCCAACCGCGTCGTGGTTGTGGGCAACCGCCACCTGCTCTGATACAGGAAGCTGCTCTTGGATCACGGCGTCCATATTGCTGTTAGAGAGCATAGATGCTCGAAATTCAGAGTCTGATGTCAGAGAAGACCGGTTGTGTTGTGGAGAGGAGAGGATGGATTCTCGGGGATGCGGTTATGAAATGCATTCTCGGCTGTTTTCAAGACCCATAGCTGACCACGCTAAACCCTTTCGAGAAGCCGGTCGGCTATGCATGCGGTTGATTTGCCTTCCGACTCTGCCTATAAAGAATATGGCTCCCCTATAGGAATATGGAGTTCTAGTAGACTCTCTTCTATATAGCATTACGCGGAGAATATCATAGCATTTGTTTTTACTTTAATTTGAAGTTCTCATCACATAATACGACTAAGCCATGGCACTGAAAATCGCTATTCTCGTTAACCACCCCCCAACCGCTCACTTCCATAGCGAAATACAACAAGGCTTCACAGATTCATTCACAGAAATTGCCCCAACAGCACAGCTTCAGTTCTTTGATCCATATGCAAAGCAGGAGTATCCTGATCCGTCAAACTTTGATCTCATAATCTTAAGTGGTGGCAAAGCAGATGCTTCTGCATCAGATCCATGGATCTTGAAAATGTTGGACTTTGTAAGATCTACGGTGCGAGACAGCCCAACGACAAAGATATTAGGTGTATGTTGGGGCCATCAAGCCCTAATACGAGCACTCGGTGGAGAAGTTCGGGCTGTACCTGGGGGGCCAATTGTAGGTTCTGGTCTATCGCGAGGTGGTGATCAATGTTGCTAATAAATGCCAGGCTGGTCTAGTCCGAATCGCTCTAACAGACGAAGGGAAGAAATTCTTCCCATCACTTGCTGAAAAGGGCTCTTTTGTGAGTTTGCAGTTATGGTGAACACTAATTCAAGAAACTAACGTGAGCTAGGTCGCTTCGCAGTTCCACGTACGTGAGGTAGCAAAGGCTACCGATGAGTTTTATTCCCTGGCAGACAACAACGAAATGCTTTTATCACGATCGAACATGCTACTTGGAATTCAAGCCCATCCAGAAATCCATGGGCAATTTGCAAAGGACATCATATGGGATGATGATACGACATATACAGAAGGGAAGACGGCTGAGCAAATTCAGGAAATGAGAGCAACCATAGGAGATGAACAAGATGGCATAGAAATTCTACGGAGGATTCTCAAATGGGTCGAAGAGAAATGAAGTAGTCAGTTTCTGCACTGAGCACTGGATAGCTGAGTTGGTCAGTTCCTAGATAGTTAATAGATGCATTAGAGATATAATTACTTTTTATGCAGAGCATTTGGCTTTATTAGTATTCGAACGATACATGGGCCAACTTGTCTGCGCTTCAACCCGGTGGTACCAAAAAGAACTCGAAGGCGTTACCAGTATTTGTATTCCGTCTATTTTTTTTCATATAAAGTGCTGTATAGGCATTGACAAAACGTCAACATCATTACATTACGCCTTACTCAAAATTGAGCCACAACCTCCTGACACTCCACACTCTCCCAATCATCTATCCAACCATCCCATTATACTCCAACTGCACAAAAGAAATTAACTCAAGCCCTAATAAATCGAACCAAGAAGAAGATAAAGTCTAAACCCATGTCTAGCAAAAAGCAGTATAGCTGAAAATCTGCAAGTCGTAAGTCTAATCGCTTGAATCCAGGCTATCGCCTCTATAGATTGTATGGCCCCCCAACAGCCAGAAAATGCTTTAAAGCCCTGAATCCTCCTTCTTGTGAGGGCTGGTGATATAGTAATCATCCCAATCCTTGCAAGTTTCGTCGAGGTGGCTCAGCTCCATCACGTTTTCGATTTCACTCTTTCGCTCGAGGAACTGAACAGCAAGACCCTGAGAGACATGCCATGCGATGTGGCAATGCATGAGCCATGCACCTGGGTTGTCGGTTTTGAAGGCCAAGACCAGGTAACCGTTCGATGGAAGCATGGCTACATCACGACGAGGTGGAGTTTTGAAGTTCAATGCAGCCCTTTCGGATTCAGAGAATTTCACCTGTGGCTTTTGGCCGAGAATGTGGAAGTCGTGACCGTGTAAGTGAATTGGGTGCGCAACGCCTGCAAGATTATTGATGATCCAGAAAACCCACTACAAACATGTCAATTTAAATGGCTTCTGAGGAGGCTTAAGGATTAAATACTAACCTGATCTGCGTTTGGCACCTCATATATTTTTAGCGAGGCGGGGTAGCTGTTGTTTTTCTCTGCAACATAGGAAAGAGTTGGTTTTGTCCAGGAAACATCCATAGGAGGGTTGCCGTCGATATTCCAAGAGAAAGTGCTGGTAACTGGGTCCCAATTAGCACCACTTACTGTGTGCAGGTTGGTACTGATGTCAAAACTGCTCTCGTCTACAGCTTTAGCTGTGTAAGGCACCAAGTTTGCGAGGGGCTCATCATTACACGCAATAGTGGAGCCAGGAGAGATAGTTGTTGATGGTGTTGAAACAGGGACATCAACGTAATTGAAAATGGATGTCAGGCCAGCCCTGTTTTCGTTGTTTCCACAGCCACCGGCTGATGGGAGTGTTGCACGGAACCAGTAATTGCCCGAAGTCTGGTTGGCATGGATAATAACATCATATCTCTGGCCTATACCGATGAAGAGTTGAGTTGTGTTGTAGTTTTTAATTGGGACAAAATCTGCCTCGATGACTTGAAGAAAGTGATTGTCAAGAGAAACATAAAATGCTTCGTCGACAGATGTATTAATGATCCGAAGTCGGTGTCTTTTTCCTGGTGTCAATGGAGTGACATTCTTCTTTCCTGCTCCTGATGGATTTTGGTTGGTTCCGTTGAAAAGCAAATTTTTTGGCGTGGGAGGAGCAGCCTGGCGGTGAGTTGCTCTGAAACCCAATTGGTACATACTCTCGTAGTAGAAGTCTGTAATGGGGAAAGTGCCAAGATCAGTGTCATAATCTGCAGATGCTGGTCCGTTGATGATAATAGTTCCGACGACACCATCACCGTACTGGTGCGAGTAGTGAGAATGATACCACGTAGTTCCATGTTGAGTGGCACGGAATCGATACACCTTTCGTCCGTTTGGTTTGATTGGGCATTCTGTTACACCGTTTACACTATGTGCTTTGTTAATATAAGTGTCATTTATCACCTGATGGGGTTCTTACCCATCCATGATATTACTGTTCTTTTGCACAAAACCATGCCAGTGAATGCTCGTCCTGAAATATTGTTAGGTGCTGCTATCTCGAATCCTGATCACTATTTTACGTACCCATTATCAGCCATGTTGTTTATGACAGTGATTTCTAACTCATCTCCCCAGTCTTTCTGGAATTAGTGTTGATTCTACAAGCAATGGATTAGATACATACTGGCAGTCAAAGTTGGCCCAGGATATGTGCCATTGATTAATAGCATAGTGAGAGGTGTTCCATCTGGCGATTGACTCGCTGATAGTTGCCGCTCAGAAATCTCAAGTGTGTACTACATCACGCGTCAGTCATGGCCAAATCTGTACACGTTCATAACGTACAGGCACGACTCTACCCGTCACCGGCCATGCTACTTCGGAGTCGGTTTTGATATCGTGTGTACCATCCCAACAATTTCTGGAATTAGGACCATTGGTGCATGATTGACGAGTAGATAAGCTCCTTGGGGCCGCCGTATCGTGAAGAGGCGTAAGAATGGCTGAGGCAGTGGTCAAACTGAGGGTTGCACCCGCCAGGAAGAGGCTTTTCAGGAACATGGTAGAGAGAGTTAAAGAATGTCTCAGTTGGATCGATTAGATGAGAAGCTTAAAGAAGATGAGCAAGTTTGAGTCTTTTCGAACGACAAAGGTATTTATATATGAATTTGAAGCCCCGTTGTTAGTGACTGGTTATCCCAAAGCAGCTTGACGAGGTCTGATCAGCTTTGAACATGCATGATAGTTCTTAGAAGGATATCGTGTTAGCACACGGTCCATCTCGGATCATCGAAAAGGAAAAAAGAATTGTATTTGCATGAACATGCAAAATATAGCGTCTAGCATATGTCGTATAAAGTACTTCCGAATGTCAGCAAAACCATGTCTTACGTGGGTTTTTGCGCTTGCCTAGATGCTGAACAGATTCTTGCCCAATGAGCTGACAATATCCGGGTGAGTTAAGCTCATTAGCTTCTCGTATGAATATGAAAGGAGGAGAAGCTTTAGTCTTTCATCGTTGATTGAGGTGTCGGGACGGCGTAGGAAGTTCCTGACATACCTTGGCTCACCATTACTGGTTAGCTACTACTGTCGAGCTAGGCGATCATTAGCAACCGCTGCAAACACAGGGGGGAAAGCTCAGTGCGTACCTTGAAGTGAGCAGGGGATAAGCAGACATCATGTGTGGCTTGCTCCCACGTGTGTAACGCTGTACTGGCTCAGCCATGTCAGCCATATCTTTCTGGAAGAACACAATTCTGGCAGCCTCTGAGTGCTGATGTCTGACTAATTTGCTGCTCGCCAGCGCCACTGCCGCCAAACTCTGAGTTGAGATGAGTTACATCTCGGTAGATAAGTTGGGGGCTTGTGAAGTTTTGCAGACATGTACTGCAACCGCTGGACGAGGGTGTAAAGCACGTTGCAGTAATACAGATACACTATCGAAATTGAGTTTCCCACCACACTGCAGTCTATAGTCAAAGTCACATTGGAATGTCGCGTGGTATCAGGGTTTCAATGTCGCTCTCCCGTGTTAAATCCAATCCAGGAAAGCCCAGAACGCTTTGAAATACTGGGTCATGGTCCTAGACTTTCGGTCAGCTCGGATGCCCTACATTGATTGCAACAGGCAGTGATTGACGACCTGAACTTATCGAGATTAATTACTGTCGTATCTGACTACCGAAGAATGCAACAGTAGCAAGGCCCATAACTAGTGGTTGTATTAGGAATTCCGAGTTGAAGTGATGTAGTAAGCAGAGTCCGTAAACGCGAAACCCCTGAGCTGCATCTAATCAAAAAGAGTAAGCGGCTGCGTTAAGCGAATTAAAGGTGAAGTGAGCTGATATCAGACGAACCATCGAGCCTGTTTAACTAACAATTCGCTTTCCCAGTGCGGCTGTAGCGATTCTATCATATTTGACTCGGCATATGCCAACATTTTGTGATCAATCCCAAATAGATGGAACAGTTTACTATCTGATCTACTCACAGACGAGCCCATTCCGTCGGATTGCTTGTATGTTGTGCAACTTATTTTCAAGAGATACAGGGGTGCCTTTCGTATAAATCGCTACTAACCCGAGTTTCGGGGAAGCATCCCACCTAAAGAGTAAATCTATTTTGGGGTACCTTTTATATTACCGGTGAGGTCTGACCGGGAGTCTGTGCCACAATAGTCATCCCGCCCCAACTGAGCTGTCCCAGGAACAACATCACTTGCTCACATATACAGTAAAGGCCCAAATTAGTGATAAACTAACATTTTTGCATAAACCAAAGCTTGGGAAGGTATCACGCATTATTTGACTTTGCCGAGCCTGTTGTTCAAGAACAAGCGCGATCCTTATTACACGACCTTGCTGCCACCGGAAAAACACGAATATCTACCTTACTCAGATTTATACCAAACCTGAGCGCGATGGATTTATACTTTTGTTGCTATAGGTGATTGCACATCTGAACTAGTTTTTGGTATGCTGCGTTTTTCCAACTCAGTTGGTTGGTAACCGCAGTCTCAGAGCTAGTAATTATTATTCTAATGCAATATTTTTAGATTTCAATAGCACATGACAAGATTTTGGTGTCGCTTTAATTCAAACAGTCAATAAATGTTCATCTGAGGTCAAGGCATGCAGAGAAAGGCAGAAGGAGCCAGAACTTTTTATAAAAGCAGCCTCCCCTTTTAAGCAAGAGAAATAATGGATATAGCCGAGATATTCTAAAATTCCTTTCTGATAAAACCTAAGGTTCATTGAACATAAAGCTTTTTTCTTCAAGTATCCACACAGGTCCAAATATCTTGTGAAACCTTGCCTGAAGTTACCATAGTTACCTATCTAATTTGTACCCTTTTCCGCCTCACAATTTCTTTGTTTATTTATTAAAAATGAATTCACAACGGGTCATCAACGGCTTCAAAGTCACAACAACGTTATATTGATCAGATTATCTAATTCTACTTGAATATATGTGAACACCAAGCAAAAGACAAGCTGTGAAGCTCTAAATGTGATGCTCCCAACCTAATCCAAGGCTACACCACGATCATTGGAGTTTCCATCAACCCTAACAAACATTTACGTAGTTTCTGGTCACTGGCCCAGCTTCCGATTCACCAAAAAGGAATGAACTTTCCCATAAGCAGCCAATAATTTCTTGCACTTATTCCACAGATGGCAACCACAAAAGCAAAGGTCAGCGAATGGAACGCATTTGCGATGAATCCCACCACCATAGAGCATCAATCTTCTAAGATTGATCCTGTTTATCGCGGTCACATCTCCACCATATTCAAGGAGATCTTCGTTGAGAAGGTCATGGGCGAGGAAGGAGAGATGATCAGTAGAACTAGATGCACGAATTAAAGGAGCTTCAGTGGCGACGAAATGACCAAGGAGGACTATGATCAAGCATGGGTGGAGCAAAACACGCAATGCCCAGCATGGAAAAATAGAAGAGAATTGGCACATAAGGAAGAAGAGGCTACATCGCGGATCATGACAGGCAGCTCTTATCAAGCTATGAAGGCAGAACGTAACAACGCAACAGGTCAACTCAGATCTGAGGATTGGTTCAATGCTCGTCAGGAAACTTCTGCATACCAAACTCAAGCAGCAGAACGCACCTCCTCGGCAGGTCGACAAACATTAGATGACTCTTTTACTGTGAGTTGGCAACTTGCCCCAAGCGACAAACTACATCCTGTGTCTTGCGGAAACAACCAAAGAAGTGCCAAACTTCCTCCTCACTTACGCTCTGGGCCTGTTATACCGTCACATCGTGAGCTCACCTCGCATCAAAGCCGGAGGAGCGATTCTTCGGTTCCACCTCACTTAAGAGAAGGCCCAGCTTTCACTTAGCGCTCTCAATCTATATTGTCTGGACTAGCGTGGTGATAGTTAGCACTTTTAATGAGTGTCGAAAATATCGTACAGGAAGTTATTCGATAAGGTAGCAATACAGAGGAAGTTACATATTATGGATACGAGTGAGCGGAATCAGCTCAGAAATTCTGGTTGGGAGGAGGTTTCGTATGAAGTTTTTGACTACATTGAGTAGAATCATCTTCTCAACACAGAACTTTTGCTATCAGGGTACTGTGCTGGACGAGCCTCGTCATGTGTGATTTGGATAACGTAGCTTGCTCACTCATTAATTCTGATGCTCCTTTAAAACATTAGTTGTTTGTATACCAAATAAGTACAATTTTTCATCTCTAAGCAAGCGTATTTCGCTAATGGACCTATATAATCTACTTCCTCGATTTCGCCTTGAAAGATTTCAAAGGATCAACCTTCCTGGCTCCTGACTTTGTGAATCCAGACCTTTTCCCCTTCCGAGCTTTACGGTTGTTCTCTGCTTTTTTAAACCCAACAAATCCTACATCCCCAGTAATAGCTTTACGGCCTTCTTTTGGAAGTAAATATTCGGGCACGTGTTTTAAATGAGCCTGTACTCGTGCTGGTCGTAATTCATGATCGTGGCGCAGGTGGTGCAGATCTCCTGGGTTCTCCTCGAAATGGCGCTTGAGTTTCTCAGATTTGATGAGCTCCTGACGAAGTTCTCTTGTGCGTACTTCACGGACAGCGACGGATGTTACCGCACGGAGGGCATCGGTCATACGATACCTGAATGCTTCCACCTGGGCCATGTCGAAAGCATAAGGCTTAACTTCTTTTCCTTTCTTTGCTTGATGTCTTATTATCTTAGCAAGTACTTTTTCGTCGGCCTTGCTAGCAGAAGTAGTGGTAGGCTTGTGTTTCCTGTACAATACTGAGGGGATAACGAAAGAAATCGCCATTCCTGTTTGACCAGCACGAGCTGTACGTCCAATCCGGTGGGTATATGATTTGGATGTGGTGGGTAGGTCGAAATTTATAACACATGCCACATTCTTGAAGTCAATTCCTCGAGACACTCCGTAATCTTTATCCCTTTTGTCGGTCTTCCGCTTCTTCTTGGCTGGCTGCTTTGTCTTTTCTGTTGTCTCCTCTCCGGTGGCCTTTGACTCACCTTCCACCTCCTCTGCTTCTATTTCTGCTTCCTCTTTTGTCTCGTCCTCGTCGCCTAACAACTCATGCTCATCTGATGCTATGATGATGTCGTACACTCCCTTATTAAACTCTTCTACTACGTGGATTCTCGAGTTTATGGGCAGTTCAGAGTTTAGGATGCAGCTCTTGGTGCCGAACTGCTCGAGATATAATTTAAGACGATAGCACCTATCAATATCTGCCACAAATATTATGCATTTGCCTTTGACCAGACTCAATTTGAATATGACATATATCAACAGAAACTTTTCATCTTCGGCACATCTAAAGAGGTTAGCATTTATAGCAGCTCGAAGTGGGGTAACTTACTTGACTACAAATTGACTGACACCCTCGCCCTCAGATTCTGCTTCGTCCAATTTCAAGATTGCTGGGTTCCTACAAAATAGTCCTTTCACCATTTCCACCTCACTCGTTAAAGTCGCGCTCATCAAAATTGTTTGCACCCCTTTTGGAATAGCTTTCGAAACTTGTTGCAAATATTCTTCTCCGTCATAGGACATAACCAAATCCGCTTCATCTATGACCAGGTGTGTGAGGTTTTCGAGGGAAAGAGCCGAAGAATCAAGATTCGACGCTGCTCGAGCTGGGGTAGTGATAACAACATCTGGGGAGTCTGCGAGAAGAGATCTTTGAACAGCATCAGAAACCTTTTGAGTGAGATTGACTGCCCGAATATCCTTGGCACAAAACGGTGAACAAGCTTCAATGTGCTTAGTGACTTGTTCTGCAAGTTCGCGGGTAGGGACGAGTATGAGCGCTCCTGTAGACTGGGTGGTAGAGGTCTAGTAAGTGAAGTTAGTGGTGATCAAGGGGAAAAGGAGGAGTTTGAGTCACAAACCTGTTTCCTTTTAAGAATTGAATCCAGAACTGGGAGCAAATATGCAAGAGTCTTTCCAGAACCTGTCTTGGCCCTGGCCAAAATGTCTCTTCCTTCTAGAGCTAAGGGAATAGCTTTAGCTTGGACTGGAGTTGGAGTTTGGAAATTTTGCTTCAGAATGCCTTGAACAAGTCGTGAGTCGAGGCCGAAGTCGTTGAAAGATAGGTCTTTCTTTACTTCTTTGGTTTCCTCAGCCGGAGCAGGGACATCATTCTCATCTAATTTGCGCTTCATCGTGAATATGTTGGATGATAGATTTTGTTTGTTGTGCAGTAAGAAATATTTCATTATAATTTTTAGTGCCCCACATTCGTTGCTTATCGCGGTTAATTCTCCCAAATTTAAGGTTGATTTGCCGCGCGCCTATTCTGCCTCAGTTCGGGAATTAGCTCAAATTAAGGGACGCATTACATTTATGTTACCAATATAAGATGATCTGATCTTCTCAAGGTAGCGTATACGTGCTACAATACCATGACTAGTTCATACGATGCAAGGTATGCTACAAGTGCAGACGATCCCTTGTCCGGATGAACTCCCGAGTATAACACCACCTGTTCCCAAACCAACATCTCTCACTGGGTATTCAATCTCTAGTCAATACATTCCTAAGCCCTTATGAGAAAGACCACGCGACTTACTAGCAGCTCACTTGGCAAGATTCTGCTGGAAACCTTTATGAAGTATCACTGTAGATGATACGTTCTGGTCCCACGTACCTTCAGGGTAGAAAGTCAATCCCCGACATATCCACAATGAAGACTATTTGCCGTTATTACAGGTATATCAGAAATCATGCCACGAAGTGCAAACGGTGCAGATAAATTGTTCTGTGCTCCTGGCGTTCTTTGTAGCTTTACATTGGCGTACAACTCTCCAAGCTGCAACGCGACTCCAATGCCCCAGACACCTGAGCTCTCATCGATGGAAATAATGATCTCTAACGCGCGGACTTGACGTAAGCTCACTACAAATTGATATCATTACGCAACTCACCTGTATTTGCTCACGAATAGTCCTTTTTGAGTCGTGGACATCGAGGGAAACCCCCTGCATTGTACAAGTACACGCGAGTATATTCCTGGCAGGTATAGCAAGCAGTTGGTTAAGGTTTATGCATTCTGCTTGCGCACAAATGAGAGCCTGCGACTCATCTCTATCCAACTCAAGTCTAGTAAGCGCTGCTTCGAATTCCCAAATGATAGGAGGTCAAGTGGGACCTCGGCCGAGAATGTTAGGATCCATCGTTGGCTGTATGAATCAGTATACGAATTTGTTACCAGACTGTCAACGACATTTATGCATGAGATGATACGCGCTGGTAGGGATCTGCAAGATCCGTCGAAGGTTCCCTACATTGTACGTCTCCAATACATAGAAGATCTGTGCAATACGTCTCGAACCCCAGATGGCGATCTCCCAAAACGACAATGACATGTCACGTGCACTATATTCCCTCGACGAGATCGGTCGTGCTCGTCCCAACAATCCAGATCTTTGACCCGATTGAGTGGTATCCCCGCCATATATCTCGACATTGGACGGAATTCTACCCCATTAATGCCCATGGGGTATTTCCCTGGCCGAAATCATCGGTATCATGTCAGCCTGCAAACCGACCTCAGGAGTTTGGTTTTCTACTTTATCCAGTGGCTCCTTTCTCTCGAACTTCGCGCAACTCCATACGAACCATGTCTTGAAGATATGAAGTTCCTCGACCACGGTGTGATCATTGTTTTCAAAATGAGTTTTTTTTGATCACAGTTAATACTTTCAAAACTCTCAACCTTGACGGTTATTTTCCCTTTTATGGTGCTGGGCACATTATTGTTATCAGTCTTCTTCATGAGCGCTTCTTCTTCTGTTAATTCACCTACAATCAGGGATATCAAACTCAGCAACGGAAGAACCATTGGATGTCAGTGTTAGCGAGACAAGAAACTGGCGGCAGTTTGCCTTCGGGTCTTCAGCTTCCGCCTAGCTTCAATATTTCAGCGCCGTTTATCATCCTCCCAATCTCAACTATTCCTGGGCCAGCAAGTTCTCTCATCACAATATCAACCGCAACCACGAGTACCTTCTCGACCACATCTTATCAGACAGTCTCCACCACAACTTCAACTTTCATTACACAAACACTTCCAGTCACAGTAATACCTACGGCATCTCTTACTGCTCAGCAGACTGCGATCAAGTCGAATGCATCCCTCACAAAGACCAACACAATAATAATCGGCGCCTTGTGTGGCTTTACCTTGCTTCTTATTCTAGCACTGGGTTTGTTTGCATTCGTTTGGATCCGACGACTTCGACGAGGACGAGGGAGACAAGAAAGTTCCCCTCCGCTCACATCACTAGCCGCCGGGGTATCTCAACCTAGCAAATCCCAGCAAGGGCCTGCTCAAGCTGCATCTTCACCACTCGATCTTCGTGAAGCACTATCTTCGCATCCGCCAAATCCCAACCGAATATCATTCTCTAGACCTTTCAGCCCCGCTGGATTTCATGTAGAAGCTTTTCAATCACAACCAAGTCCTCAGAGTATTCCCTTGCCCGTGATCAATGTGCAGCCAAACACTCCATCAGTAGTGGCCCGCGATGAAGACTTTCCAGTGTCGCCAATCTTGCAAGCTAGTCCTGCTCGCACACCACTCTATGAAACCCCATCGCAAGAGGATACTGCTGAAGGAAGTGCTCGGTTGGGTCTACCAGTTCCCGAACTGGAGGCGCAAAGAGCAAGTGTCAGCAGTGTTGGTAGTGAGTATGAAGATGGATTAACGCAAGCAAATACGCCAGAGCGTGTTGCTGGGGTGCTACCTTCCACTAGAGCATCCTCGGGTGTCTTCCCGGAGTCTTCATGACGGTGGCTGTACGGGTGGTAGGGAAGCAGACATAGATTCACACTTTCACCACCCGTTTTGGGTTTGAGTGTGACAGAAGGAAGGATAAAGCCGATGAGGAATTAAATTCTAATATGAGGGAGCATTCAAATAATTCGGCTTTGAGGTTATGTAGTGAGAAGGAAAAGACTTCGCGCTTTATCTTTTGGAAGTTTAATATTTGATACCCAGAAACAATTGTAAAGATGTATTCTTTTTATTCCAAAACAAGGCATCAAAGGAACGCAGTGAATTTATAGGTTCAGAAGCTCCATTCCACTTCCTGACCAGAGCAGCTTAGTCTGTAGAAATTGCGGTAATGCGATCATTCCATCGATTTTACTAACTAATCGTGTAAATAGGACTTACTAAATCTTAAAATCTAATCTGCGGAAAAACCGCGTCCCCTTAAGATATCTTCTTATTAATAGTATCGTTATTATGAAAGTAAAGATATTAAATGTGTGATATCAAATCCATCTAGGCCCAACCCGCCAAAACAGATACTACAAGTCATTCAGCTTTAGACTAATCACCACTGCCTATACTAGAATTAACAGAGCATTTCCTATTCATTCGCTTATTCTTATAGATCCTCACAAAACAACCATTTGCCCGTTTCTTCCACAACTGGCTCTTTTACTATTACCATACGGAATGAACAACTCATAAACCGCCACCATCAACTCCACCTTACCTCTAGCAACGGAAAGATAAAGTAGGGAGGCTATAGTGGATAGGTATTGAGGACCATGACGTTCTGGCCGAGATGTATAATTAAAGCGTGACGTCTCTCCTTCCTCTTATTTTTGATTTTGATTGTTCCTGCAGCAGGCAAAGTAGCTAGGATCCATGTAGCAGCGATACTGACTTAGCTGCCCCATGGGATAAATTCGATTCTTGCATGTGCAGGAGGTAATTTAAACCTGCCGAGGTTTTGGGTGTGCTTCTATAATAGGGCATTTGTGAATTCTCAGAATAATGAGGCCAGTGACGGAACTCTCAGATATTATCAAGAATCTCGAGGATTATCCTGTTCGTCTTCATCGTTGGCATATATCGAGAATAGTTCTTTTTAATCAGAGTTACCGACATGAAGGAAATATAGTACGCTCCTTTTGGTAGTTCGGTACATACTGGCCGAGAAAATCCACGGCACTAGCACCGAACACCAGTAAGATCTCGACATTGGCACAAAACAACAAGAACTAAGCCAAATCGCTACAAACGACGAAAACATGCGGTGGCGAATGGGCTGCGACAACTTACCAAACTTGAGTCACCGCAGGCAATATTGAATTGGTAGGGAAAGCAATATCATAGGAAGATGTAAATATTCTCCTGTTACCGTGGTCCAGGGGCGTTCGGCAACGTTCCGAGATCTTAAGCCGGCCGTTGTTAGGCATGACTGCCGAATTTCCAGCTGCTGCATGCTTCAGACTTTGCTTTTCTTTTTTCGACACGCGCATAGTTGTGAAGGAAAAGCAGATATTCCACTAGTGGTCATATTTTGGTAGCTAGGTTTTTGCACTACGCTAGGCGTCGAAGTGAGACGAAGATTCCCCACGTTTCATTATGCGGGAAAACGGTCCGAGCCTTTGTTCATTTTTGTACTGTATACTTACTTCATGGCCCCATCTACTATTTTTCACGGAATCCTAGATTTTGTGGGGTAAAATACCCCAATCTTCTCCGCAGACAACCTTGCCTCCGTGATTCTTCATCTGCCTCGGTTATCGCGGTGGCCAAGTCTGCCTGGTGCTCGCTTTACTCTCCCGTCTGTCTTGTCTCATCCTATCCTCATCTGATCTCGGCAAGTCATCCGATCATCCACGAATCTTAAGCACCCGTTACACCGATGCTGTATTAGATTTCTATTACCTATATGGGAATGTGAGCTATGTGGTTGTTGACAACCTAATAAATCCTACCCGATTGACAAAAGAAGCAGATGCCGCAAAACCAGAAGCTCGGTTTTCTTCAGTAGTACGCTGTCATGCTATATTCAGTTTGACAGGTAATAGGCAGGTGCTTGCCAAGGAAGCCCACGGCCGTGTTCCAGTCTTGTCACAATATACTGAAATATAAAGAGATTATAATCGCGTGGTTTAGAGTACGGACACAAGTTGTTCCCCATGGGCAAGAGAATTTAGCCAGGAAAGCCGAGTGGACAGCACGTCGAATTTATATTGCCTAAGGAACGGAACATACGGAGAAATGAATTTCCGCGTGACATGGACAGAACTGGGAACGGATTGTACTCCCGAGCTCTCCGTTCCTATAATCATACACACACGGCAAACTATCATTGGAGTGCAGATTGGGAGATGTTTTAATCATCTGTTCAGCTAGTATAGAGTTATGGACCCAATTATAGCTTTGGGCGTAAGCTTTTCTGAGGGTGGGCTTCATTTTCCAGATCTAGTGGAGCATTACAGATTATCCAGGAACTCTATACAGTAGAATTCCAACTTTTAACTTTCGTGGATACGGCATCTCGGCCAGGCCATCCAATATATCAAATCTGAGCTGGCTGGAATTCATGTTAGTTGCCATGTTTTTTAGTATAAAATGACTTTCCCCCTTCTACCAATACACTCGCCATCCCTTCAAAGTACATCTAGCAAATAGCCATCATCATGTACCGCACAGCTTTCCTGGTCTCCTCCCTAGCGGCGTCGGCATACGCCCAACAAGCCGGCACCTTGACAACAGAAACCCACCCTTCAGTAACTACCTTCTTCCCAGCTCCTGTTGACATTCACTGACTACTTTTGAAGCTCCCAATACAGTCCTGTACAGCAGCAGGGTCCTGCACCACCCTGTCCACAAAGATTGTGCTGGATTCCAACTGGAGATGGTTGCACTCTACGGCAGGTGCCACCAATTGCTTCACAGGCAACACCTGGGATGCCGCTCTTTGTCCTGATGGAGCTACTTGTGCAAAGAACTGTGCTCTGGATGGTGCGGATTATTCTGGTGTTTATGGAATCACTACCAGCGGCGGTGCTCTTAAGATGAACTTTGTTACTGGTACGAATGTTGGATCGCGAGTTTACTTGATGGACACGTAAGTTAAGAGTTTCCTCTGAGCTTCAGAAGTCGATTTTTCTTTATTGTTGCACATCTCTGAAGATTGGATTGGGATATCTCTCTTTCAAGGCATAGCTTTTGACAGCAATCAGATAACTAACCTTTACTGTAGTGATGACACCAAGTACAAGCTCTTCAAGTTAAAGGGCCAAGAGTTCACTATGGATGTTGACGTTAGCAACCTTCCTTGTGGCCTCAACGGCGCCGTCTACTTCTCTGAGATGGAAGCAGATGGTGGGGCCGGCAAGTATCCAACCAACAAAGCTGGTGCTAAGTACGGTACTGGATATTGTGACAGCCAGTGAGTTCGAGACAATTTTCAGATCCCCATCCCACTATTTCACGTTTTATTCAATGTCTGCTAATGCTAATGCATTTTCCAGATGTCCACACGACATAAAGTTCATCAGCGGTGTTGTATGTCAAATTTCACGTCTTTTCCAATACTTTTGTGGTTCTGTTGTGGTACATCTGAGGATATTCCAGCTAGTTACGCGATTAAAATTTCGCGTAACTAGTTTGAGCTTCTGACGGGAAGTCCTTACAACAACGATTACCTTCAAGTTCATCCCTTTCTAGAATAATTTGGCTTACCTAATTTCCATACAGGCAAACTCTGACGGTTGGAACCCAAGTTCTAACGATGTTAATTCGGGAGCTGGAAAATATGGTGCTTGCTGCAATGAGCTCGATATCTGGGAAGCAAACAAGATCTCTGCTGCATACACACCTCACCCTTGCACTGTAACAGGCGCATACAAATGTAGCGGTACTGAGTGCGGAGATGATGCCGCCGGACAGCGATATGCCGGAGTTTGCGACAAAGATGGGTGTGACTTCAACTCTTACCGCCAGGGCAACACGTCATTTTATGGCCCATCAAAGATTATCGATACATCAAAGACTCTCACACTCGTGACACAGTTCATCACCACAGATGGAACCGCTTCTGGTGATTTGAAGGAGATCAAGAGATTTTACGTCCAAAACGGCAAAGTCATTCCCAACTCTGTCTCCAACATTGCTGGAATCCCATCCACGAATTCTATTACTACGGATTACTGCACAGCTCAAAAGTCCGTTTTTGGTGACACCAACACTTTTGCATCAAAAGGAGGTCTTGCAGGTATGGGCAAATCAATGGATCGAGGACAAGTTCTCGTGCTCTCAATTTGGGACGACCATGCGGCACAGATGCTTTGGTTAGACAGCACCTACCCAGTTGATTCCACCAAGCCTGGAGCAGCACGAGGAACTTGTGCTACCACCAGTGGCAAGCCGACGGACGTAGAGAAGAATTCTCCCAACTCATCTGTCACTTACTCCAACATTAAGATCGGGCCAATTGGATCGACATTCGGTGCTGGTAGCTCTAACCCAGGTAACCCAAGTAACCCTGGTACCACCACCACTTCTGCCACGACTGGCCCGACATCGACCCCTGGTGGAACGGTACCAAAATGGGGACAGTGTGGAGGTCAGGGTTATACCGGCCCTACGACTTGTGCCACCGGTTCTACTTGTGTCAAGAGCAATGATTGGTTCTCTCAGTGTCTATAAAGGCTTCAAAACTCGGCATGGTCGGAACAATCTTTTAGGGCGAGTCTACATTTTTTCGTCATTGGACCCAAGTATGGGTTTGCATATTGTACATACACTTCTCTTCTATGCATATAGTTCATTGGTACTGTTGGTACATAAAACTTAAAGAATGAAATTATTGACGATGTAGCTTGATTTTCCAATATTCCATACTGTACTGTAAAATAAATGGAGAGTGTAATATTTCAGCTATAAGTAGCTCTAACAATCTCATTGATTCAGGCAGCAAGCTAAAATACAACCACTATAATACCATACTTGGAATTCTAATTTCAACAAACCCTCTGTTCCTCCAAGCACGAGGCACAATATGGATTGTTTCCACTTGGGATGTGGTGCCTAACACTCAGGCTCGCGAGTGGATTAGTCAAATAGTCCGTATCTAAATCTATCGCTAAGAATGTGAAGTGGGTTTGGTAACTCTCAATCTCCAAGCTTACCGATATCTCCAGAATAGAACTTCCCACTCTAGGCTAGTCAACATGTCACTTGTTGAGTTAGACTAAAGAGGTGCTTTGACAGCTTAGAGTGGCTGATTTTAGGAACTGTCTTGTAGTTCGTCGCTTCCTGTCGTCTTCCATCAGATCCCTCGGATGAGTTTTTAAATTTCACGTCACCCTCGATGACCGTATTTCAAATAAGATCAATTTTAAGATCTGGCTAGCGAACGGAGTTTGCAGCTACACCCATCGTAATCCAGTCACAAAGACAGATATTGGCCATTGTCTAAACAGAAGCTTATCCACTTGCTGGTCTTCAAAGCTGAATCTATATCGTTTGAATCTTGGTCACTGAAAGCCAGGCTTGGAAATAAACAGAAATTCATAGATCTTGAAAAGGATAGCTATAGTATTCCATCACTGATGCGCGTAGACATTACCTTTTCTTCTAGAGAAGCACATTGTTACGAGGTTGGGTCGCGAACATCTTCATTGCTTGGATGAAATAGCCTAGAGTTGGTCTAGTTACAGAGTCTGCTCATCAGTAAATCGTTCTCCTAATCTTGCTCTGATAGGTTTTATCCTTGTGTTCTAACCCTTGGTTCTCAGCAGAGCTTGGGCGTGTTGTTGCCTGACTTCGACAGCACAGTCGGAGTGACTTACCCTTTCCAACATCAATATTTAGAGCCCCATATTGCCATATTCTAGCTTCATTTTCCACAACATCTCAAATCAGGAGCTTGAATTAGCAGAAGAAACTAAGTTTAAAGCTCTGACACGTGTCTATTCAAACGAATTGGAAGCAAATCATCGTCAACACTTCTCTTCTATTCACTTTGTTGATACCCGCACCGATTATTCACTCTAACACCCAATTATATTTTCTCTTGCAGTTCTTCTAACTCTTCGTCTTCTTTGATATGCCCACTTCATCTCAACTATAATTGGAGAGACCGAGTATATCATAATTACAACAACATACTTTAAGCTATTCTCCACAACCTTGACTATGAGATGGCAATCCCCCAATTCTAAATAATTCAAACAATCAGAATCATTCCCAGTCCTCTGTTCTTCATCTATTATGTCCGAGTACCCAGAATTAGAGCATCGGATTGCCAACAAAGGCCAGGCATTGCATGCTGAGACCTATCAAGCACAGCACGATCTTCTATCCCATGAAGAAGAAAATGATGGTATAAAAGCAGTTTGGGGAGGACGACAAGAGAGCCTTAGGCAAAACCCAGTCATGTTTTACGCGGAGAGCCAGCGAAACATCCAGGCATCCCCATATGGGAAAGTACGAAACCCCTTCTATTGCCAACACGAACACAACGAACATGAAAGTCATCAAGCAGCTATAGATTTGGACTTAGAGTTGGATCAAACAGATAAATCCTATTTCCAAGGACCAGTTGCACAGCCATCTTCGAGCTTAAGCCGTACTCGGTTTCCTCCCCGATTAGCAAGTCCAATCAGTTGGAATGACAATAGAATCAGATCTTCTTCGGCACAAAACTCGTCACTCAATTACTTAAAACTCCCACGAGCTTCTGCTCAGAACCAAGAACTCAAGGGTTTAAAGGACAGTAATGGATCACCAATCTCCATGTCAGAGTACGTGTTCTATCAAATCAGCTCACAGCAAGATTCACCACGTACTCCACAACAACAAAAAAGTCAACCTGTACCTCTCGAGAACGGGAGTTATATATGTTCTCAAGTTCAAGTTCCCCCGAATCTCATACCTCCTGTTGACAGCGTTCGGCGATCTTCTGAGAATAACCTCTGTGGCGACAGAATTTATTCTTCTTCGCCATGCGTCGATGCTAACCATTCTACCATAATCTCAAAAGTTACTAATGATCCTGCTGTCCATTTGCACAGCTTATTGATATATCACGACCATCTTCACATTATGCAGTTCAAGACCCTTCTGGCTCTCTCCAACCTCCAAGCACCCCGATTCGGCGGAGCAACGCCGCTGCCCCTACCCCTGCCCAAGAACCAAAATTCACCTTCATGGACAAATGGCTGCGTCGAAGGCAGATAAGGAGAACTTCTGATTCTAACGTTAAATATTCGGGTGTTATTAGAGGTTTGCCAACGAACGGTATCATATTTCGAGAGCGCACGTCGAGACATGTTGTGAGGAACACATTCTTCATCAAAGAGCAGGGTCTGAAGGAATCATTTCTTATTGGCTCCGGAACATATTCAACTACTACAGATTCGTTATCAAGTGGTAGTTTCCAATCCCCCATCTGCCTGGACTCACCCTGTACTACCCCAATAAAATCAACGCCTATAAAAGCTCGCATTTCTGCTTTACCACCCACCAAGCCTCATCAAAAACAGCAGAGAAAGCCTGCAAAACCCTCAGAGCCAGTCACCAGATCCAAAGAAACGAACCCCGAGCTTACTCGCCAGCTCCTAGCCGCTGCGTCTATCACAAAAAGAGAGCTCACTATTTATCAAGAGGACTTACAAAGAGCGATCTTTGGTGAAGTCTTGGGATCAGAGGACGAGGATGAGCGAAAAGAGAGAGACCTGCAAGTCAAACGAACTCAACGACTTCTTGAGAAGGAGAGAAAAGAAGAGGAGACTTTGAGAGTATTAGAGGATAAAGCCACAAAAGAGCGTGAAAAACAAGAACTGGCAAAGCAGGTTGCTGAGCAGAAGCGTCTCCAGAGAGAACGTGAAGAACAAGCGAAGAAAGCCAAGCGTGAAGAAGTAAGGAAGAGGTTAGCTGTGGAGGAGGAATTTGCTAAAGAGCAACGCCGTGAAGATGCTGCTAAGAGAATACTGGAGAGTCGCGCCAGAGAAGCGGTAAGTATATATAGGTTCATATTCGGTTCTCCAAATCAGAAACAAAAGAAAACGACAGATCAAAATCCCAAAGTTCATTGTATTTTCTAATAACAGCTTGCTAGGCCGACAAACAGGCAAAAGACTCCGAGAAAAAAAGATTAGCCGCAGTTCAATGCGAAGAAGATGCCCTGCACGTCATTGAATGTAGGAAAGCCGACGCCAGGGAGCAAGCTACATCCATACGCCAATACTCGCTGAACCGAGCAGATTCTGGACCTTCATTAGAAAAGCCTACACCGGTTGACAATCCGCTTTTCTTAGATAACAGTGTGGGCAAGCCTAAGGACCACAGTGGGAGAAATACTATAGAGACAATTCCAGAGGCGGGAAAGCAGTGGCGAGGCCGTTCCAAACTTCAAGAAGAGCGCGAAGAATTCGAGCGAGATATGTCTTTGCGACGTGTTCAGACTTCTAGGAACATGATGGCAGAATTATACCCCAAAAACTCAGAGGATGGCAAAAAGTCTAAGAAAAGGCCGTCTTCGAAGAGCAAATCTGTGCCACGTAAAAAGCCTCGTACTGATGCTCGAGTGCTAGCCATGGATAAGAATGAAGACGGTGATGACCAAGGAGGCCCCTCGCTATCCCTTAAGGACTCTCCCTATTCTGGTAGAAAACCAAAGGCTAGACCAAAGCCTCGCAACAAAAAGCAAACAATCAACAGGAACTCTTCCATAAGCTCTTTCGAGGCTCCAACCCCTGATGATGAGGCATTTAAAGCCAAAGTTGTCAGCAGGAAGGTGGAAGCTGCGATAATTTCTGGTCAGCCGCTGACAACAGAGCTCTATAAAAGATTCCAAAGAGAAGCTAGTGCAGAAATCATCCAAAACACACCAGCCGTCGCCTCACATTTTGAGGTCATAAAGGTATGTATAGACGTTACTATTCTTCTCATTGCACTAATACAGACCTAGGAGACACAGCAGGCGCCACCAAGGCAGAAGAGACCTGGAACAAAGAAAATCGAAAAAGCCCAGAAAAGAGAAAACATGCCTGGAGCAGTTATAATACCTCCGGGGGGGATGTTTCTCTCTGCGGCGGAACCTCCCACGGCGCCAATTCCGAAGAATGGCGCACCTATATCATTAGAGCCTGAAACATCTGTGCTGCATGATCCTGTTACTGAGAACTTGCTTGATTTAAAGTACAAGCCAAAGGCAAAACGTAAGCCTAAATCTTTGGCAAAGGCAGAGAGTGGAGTGAAAGGAAATACATTGACTTCGGAGGAAATGGCCAAGAAGGAAGAGCAAGGCAGGATCGCCGCTGCATGTCTTCGTCTTGAAGAAGAGCGTAGGGACGTTCTTACTATCGAGTTTGGATATAATTTGGCACCTTGTTTAGACCATGACTCTGAAGAATCAGACGAGGATGAAGACCATGTATTAGGAGCTAACAAAGATCTGGCCCGAAATCTTAAACCAAACCAAGGTACAAATACTAAAAGCCCAGTTTACAATGGCAATGATCCGTCTGAGGCTACGGACTTACTCGTCCCGGAAGTTTGTGGACCTGTAATTGAGACTGGGTCTTCGGAAGATCAAGATAATGATCTTGAACAACTTTTGGAAGAGGAGCTTTTGAAAGATGCCGATAACACAGAAGCTACATTGGCTATTCGAACTCAAGAGCCACTACATAAAATGAACTGTTTGGTAATTCGTGTCTACAAGGTTCTTATGACAACAGTATCTCCCCCAGATGCCAAGATAATTAACGCTAATAAAAATGCTAACTTGAGTGAATCCGACGACGACAACGTCGCTAGCGGACCGATAATTCACACTAAAATTCTCAAAGAGTTTCTCTCCTACAAACTTGCCAACGCACACGCGGAACGCTCCTTCAATACCCAAAAACGGAAAGCTGTATCGCGACTTGGCTTTTCTGAATCCTCCCTCAAGGGCTTTTTCTTCGGCGAGATTAGTTTCACGGAGCAAACTACGCAAGTAACCGTTAAAGCTGAGACGGTCCTTGCAAGTAACTTTGCGGGTTACGACGAAAACAAAATGGAGTACCGATATACACCAACGGTATATTTCATCATGCTCATCTACGTTAAGGAGCGGGTAGATGAGGGTGGACAGAAGATTCGGGAGACGATCGAGAGGAACGTGGGCAAACACTGCACGGATCGACAAATGATGAACAACAGCGCCGCGGAGGAACTTCTTAACTTCTCGAAGCCGGTATCCCAGTCTATTGATTACATCAATCACTATAATGAGGTTCGGCAAGCAGTAAGGGGGCACCGCGATGTACGTAATGGTGAGAGTGATGGCTTACTGGACGTGACCCTGAGTGTTGACAACGAATCTTTGCCATGGATGATGGAACAAGGTTATGTTGATATTTCGATCGAGGTTCGAAAGTCTGAACTTGAAGGTCCACTCAATTGAGCTAGCTGGCGATAGTAAGTGTTGAAGCTAGATTCAACATATGGCTCTCTCTACACAGCGGTGAATTCGAATCTGAATGGTAGTAAGCTGCAAATTGAAGCCGGTCATACGATGATGAGATGTTCGATAATTTGGAGAAGCGGAGAGGAGAGAGAACAAAACTAAGATAGTCTTGAAATTGAAAGAGATACTTGATTACTTCGCAAACATGCAATCACCTTACCCATGCCTTGCTATCTGTGACGTACATCTGTTGAGTCGCCATCAGCCATATTTATTTACCCAATGCGCATAACAGTTGGAACACTGACGACAAATTCGAACTTATCCTCGTTATCTGAGATATTTGATCCGGGGCTGAAAACTCAATTTCTTATAATTGGTACAGCACTTCTAACACCGGCCGCGCTTATCTTGGAGATTTATTCAGGTTCGACTGTAGTTGCGAGCTGTGCTCATCTTCTCTGGAATTGAATATCAGCGATGCTCGTCAACTGTAGATCCAGCATCTTGACGATACAATCTGCAATTCAACCCAGGTCATGGCCACTCCCTAAACATGTTTATCAAATCGTAAGAAGCTGCTACAGGCTTCAGAAAGGAATATAACGGAGGTGCGGGAATGTTGCTTGGAAGGTTTTGCTTTATTATGATACTTTCGAAATCCGCATCGCTCATGGCGACGTTTTTGCTGAGCGAGGATACAAGCCGATGGTTGTATGTGGGTGGTGAAGACAGCCCTAGAGACCAAGAATATCAAGAAGTTGATGGGTAATCAATCTAGCGTCGCACCGGAAATTCAGGGCTTCAAATAAAATAGGAAATCTCCAAAGGATTAGTGCCGAAAGGACTGGATGCCAATGAGATTGATAAGTGGTTGTGGGGACGAGGGAAAGTGATTGTTTTATTAATGAGATACGGATATTTGGTGATATCTTTTGTACTTTCAGGTAGGTTTTAATTCAATGGGATTTATTTGGCATTGTTACGTGGACCATCGAACACCAAATCTGCCAGTAAATGAACCGTCGAGCCATAGCTTTCAGAAACTCACAGGCAGGTCATTCTAATTAACCTACAACCTGTGCTAGGGGCTGGATTCGCGGGGTACCTGATATGAATAGTTATATGCTGATTTAAATGGTTAGGCCCGTCAATAGCTTCAAGCTCGTATCTTTGCGATGATATAATACATAGTGGCAGTGCATTAGCTATGCTGCGTAGTGTGTATGAACAACAACGCACTAATCAGGTTTGAGAAACACATCGTTAATAAGTATTATCTTCTCCAATTCTAGCGCTGTAGCTCAATCACGAACAGACGAGCCGAACGAGCTTACTTAGCGGCAAATGCTCCTTTCCCCAGGATCAGCGTAGCACATACATAGCCTGAAGCAAAATGTCATTCTGGCTCTCCTCCACTCAACCAATATAACCTTCCCAACCTTGAAACCTTCGATCCCCAGCGGAAAAGAAGGACTATCGACCTGCTAATTCTACATCGTGTAGATTTCTGGACTGGATTCGATTTGCCACCCCACTTACTCCAAACTCAACGCGCTAATCCGACGACATCTGCTGCGACCGGTAAAGAACAAGAAACAAGTAGCCCATATTTCTAAAATCCTTCGCGTGGAATTGCCCGCGTGGAATTGCCCCGGCGGAGAGCCCGCCGGTGTGGGGTGGCAAGACGCGAATGCAGTTTGTATATCTTCATTTAGAATAGCGTTTGGGAAGGTAGAGAAAGCATTTAGTGCGAAGGTACGATTCGGGTTGGTTGCTTTGGATGCCCTACCATGATTATTGCTTGCCTCGTTCTTTGCGTTGATATAATAAGTGGTGGAATGACGTAGGCAGAGGAGGTTCGCAAAGAAGGGGGGTTTTGGAATATCTTGATTTATTTAAAGAGTAGGGTGAAAATTAGACTAGTAAGCTGAAAGGGAAACAATGGCTCTGTGTTAGGGTTTTATTAGTGATGTTGTATACTTCTGAAACTTGCGAGCTTGGTTAGCTTAGTTGTGATAGAAGAGTAATTTCTTACCGCGGCAGGAGTAAATACCAGATTGAATGATAAACCCATTGACTGGCATGCGAAAAGCTCCGTCCTCTTGGACCAAAATACGTTCTTCGTCATCAGAAAATAGACGCATCGACTTTATTGCAAAAGCAGCCTATGCTAATATGGGGTAGGCGGAGCTTCTCAAAACATCAAAGCGTATCACAAGGCCACGACAGGAGCATTCAATGCATGAATTATGATGTCTACAGCGCCTGTGTAGTGTTGATGCCTATCACAAGCCTGGCTCTTTATGGCGGATTCTCGAATCCTTGTAAGTTGGCTACGAAAGCAATTGTAACCTATACATGTGTATAATGAATGCCAATTGTTCATCGCGGGTCGTTCCGTTCTTTAGTGAGCTTCTGGTAAGTTATCAGTTATGGAATAGGTTATTTTAGGTTTAAGAGAACTGTGAGATCACGTGTTTATAGACACAGAATCAACTCTGTGCTTTGGACCTGGTTTGAGTTCTTCAGTTGAATTCATAGTAGACCCCCGACCTTTAAAGTATTATGATCCAAAAATAGATAGATAGATACCCTGATAACTATGTAAACGTGTATATATTCGTAGTACGACATTATCACCATGCTTTTCGATCCCCTAGGGAGACGAAATGAGATGGTCCTGCACCCAAAGCCCGGAAGAAAACCAAGCGAGTAGATCACAACCAACACAGAACAAATATCTAATATCACTCGCTAAAATTCAATATCATATTCATCTCCACTACTCGCACCAAACGACGTGGTATTCTGGTTATATATCGGCTCAATTAGAATCTTGAAAGCTGTGCCCATCTGAGAATTATTCCTGGCTTCCACTACAGCCTCCTTTAAGTTTATCGCGAAGTCTTGTTTGGCGGATTCCCACTGGTCATCCGCATCTTTTAGAACCGTGACTTTAGTGTCTTTCAATGGCGTCCTGAGTGTCAACTTCATTTTCTCAATGTTGCTCTTGCCGGTCACTTCGCTCAGCTCTTGAATAAATGTTGACAAAGGTGTGCCTTTAAATTTCCCCTCGTCCCACCGTTCTTCGGTGAACCGTGGCTGTCGGGTGATGATCCATAGTGATACCTGGATCTTTGACTTGGCTTTTGAAACGGAACTCTCCCTTGACTGTGTAGTAGCTCTCACCGCTTCTCTTTGTGGGATTGGAGCTGTAGTCATGTTGTGAACTCTTGAGGTATTTTCGGTCGAAGTCGATCCATTTCTCGACTGGGAACCCCGCTCTGTAAAGCCCAGCTGTGTTACTGGTAACTGTGATGCTCTCTGGTTAGACGGTGGCAGATGGGGAGAGTTCCTTTGTGGACTGTTGGGTCTAACGGTGTTATTATTCGTGTGCTGTTGCTGGTTAGAGCCTTGGGGAGGCATTGTTGCAGCTCGCATCTGCGATGTCGCTGTTCGTCCTTCTGTGGCGGCACCATGAAAGTGTGGTCGAGGAGACTCGTCATCTGATATATCTGTGACAGTCATCGGCGCTACAGGAGCAACAAACCTGTTACTTGATGAGATGGGTTGGTGTCTCTTGGGGGAATCTGGCGATGCATTCTGTTGTGCCTGATGCTGAGCACCATTTTGAGGCGACGACCAAGTATCTTCTGGATTCTCGTGGTCACTGCGAAGCTGATCGTCGAGATCTGAAAATGAAACAAGATGAGGATCTATCACAGTATTCCTCTTCCGTCCTGTTCGTCTCGGAGACTGGAAAGAGTCGCCGGAGATCCTTTTCCTCTTTTTGGGTTGGTTGTTCTCAGATGTTCTTTTTGGACGGTGTTCTGGTTGTGTGGGTTTCTTGGAAGTATTTGGAGCACTTGCTGATGTTGTTCCATCATTATTGCGTTCCTATCACAGCCATTAGAGCCCGAATAATGATCACGAGAATATTACTTACCGGACCGAGAGAGTTGCTTTCAGGACTGAAATTGTTATCGAAAGGTCCATCAAAAAGATCAGAAAATGCATCCATCTCGGCTCTCTCTCTGTCTGTTCTTCTTTCTACGGATTCGGCTTCCATCTCTTCGCGTTGTTGTATTCGATCAGCTGTGGTAGAAGATCTGCCTTCTAAGCTGCTGATTCTGGCGATTAGTTTATTTCTCTTTTAGAGTGTAGCTGTTAACATACCTTGTTGACCTTTGAATCACAGGTTCTACAGTATCTAGCGAGGATAATCGTGTTACAGAGGCAGACTCGTTTACCGTGGTTGTTTTTGAGCTTGATTGATTTGTATTTTGACCCCCTTTGTATACATATTGGAGGTTGTTGGCAGAATATCGATTTTGTCTCCAAAAAAGCTGCATCAGCAGTTCCACAATTCTAGGAACCATCAGCAAACAAAGAATTAGGAGGAATAGACATATCTCACTCGGATCTTTCTATTGGAAACTCAAGATCAGTAACCTGCTTCCATTGTCTGCTTGGTCCCCAGTAGCGTTCTCCGTTGTCCGAGTCTCTAACGAAGCCTTCAGACATTTCCATTAGATCGCGTTGAACACCTGGGTCATTCCAGGACAGCAGCTCTGGGCCGTCAAAACCAGAACTTGATTTAAAAGTCTTCCTCCAGGAATGTAAAGCAGACATAAACATAGCGGTGCACTTTGAATCAGCATACTGAAAGCCGAGGGCATCGCATAGCACTTTGATAGAGGGGATCTTAGTAACGGATATTGCTGGTTTCTTTGAGCGCTTTGGTGCCACCATCATGGACGTGTGATGTTTAAGGGATAATTGCTAGGGGGGGGGAAATGGCAGACTATGATTCTAAGAACATATTAAAGAAAAGGGGCGAAGCAAGAAGAGAAGGATGAAGAAATGGGCCAGCTGAAAAAGCACAGTGGGCTTGAGCGCTTGGTAGCAAGGGTAGCTGCACTAACGAAATTACATCACAAGACTTTAGTCGCTACGAACTCCAACCGGAAGTATAGAATTCTCATGCCGGTTGGTGAACAGAAACAGTCAAAGGGAAAGTCTGCCAGTGACGCGGTATATCTCAGGGGTTGCTGTACTTGAGACTTGGGCTGACCGTCTCTCCTTGCCCTCTCTCCTTTCCGGCTTAGCGGCGTGCTGGTTGGAAATATACCCTATTGTCTCTCTCCCCAACTCCTTCTTCAATTCTAAATCTACTAGCAATCAAATATTATTTCACGATTTTGCAATTCGCAACCCTCTATTCTATTATCATCATATTCATATCGACCTCGCATTTCATCAAAACCCGTGTGCTTGCCAAACTCTGTAGAAATTTCACTTTTGATCTGTAATTATCACTGCAATCAAACGACCGGCGCGACGATGGACTCACCAACTATTGGTAAGAACTATTCTGATGGAAATGCAGAAAGTGCGAGTATTACAGTGCTTGTGGCCTCCATGAAAAGCTGGTACATCGCTGCAGGAACACCATACAATTGCTGACTTACTCTCTACCGCAGTATTCACAACGATGCAAGCCGTCTTTTTATGCCTTACCATCATTTTGTGTCTTGTCTTCATTTTGTGTCTTGCCGGCCTTCTTTACTTGTGTTGTACGTTGCACTACAAAGAACTTGTTGACACAATTGCTAACATGGCGCCACAGCACGAGGAATGATACTTTGGTCTGTTCGGGGATGGGGATTGAACCTCTTGTTAGTCATTAGTGAAAAGGGAACATCTATTCAATCGAAATTCAATCCTGTGCACCCGGTAAATAGCAATATACTCATTTTCAGAAAGCTTGCTAATCTGTGTATAATACAGGTGCTCAACAACACTGTTCTCAACAACCGACAGTAATCGTACCGCTCAACCCGACCCAACACTCCTGCACACAAAGGTCAAATAAAGGGCAGCATTACTACTGGGGAGAAGGGTTTTGATTTAAGATGGACGATACATATGGCGTTTTAGATCGCGTTGATTCAATCTTTACTTCTCTTCATTTGTTGTATTAATTCTGTATCTATATCCTTGTTGAAAGTCAACAGCATCTTCAGAGACACTCTTTTGGTTATCCATGTCTTCGGGCTAGAAGAGATAAGTAACCGCAAGAATTCAATTGGACTCTTCTCCACTACTTTTTGTTCTTCTGAAATGCGTGATTTGCTCCCTTTGAATGCTCAACATCGATTTTGTTTCAGTTTGCTAATATCTTATTCTCTAGTATATAAGAAGTCCATACACGGGCGATACTCAATGGCGAATCAGTGGAGTGTCCAGGGAATTTAGCATATACACCTGCCAGCCTATACTAATTCACAGAGGGGTGCATTCTATAGCAGATAGCACCTTTCGATATCTATCTTCGGATATAGAATATCGCAAGACAAAAAACAACCAACTGCAGACTAAAGGGTCTAGTTGAATAACCCTGCTACAAGCAGAGTACGTTCAGTCAAATAGGTCAACTTTATAGGAGGATATCAGACCATGTTTAGGAAAGATGGCGGCCACTAAATCAAATATTAGGAAAAACAATTCCATTGATTTGATCAAGAAACACAGATATCATTACTGGAGATAAAATTTATTTGGAGCCTACTATCAAAGCACTAGAGAATTGGATGATTTGCTAAAGTTTCCCGCCTTGGGTGGATTGTTCAGCGTTGATCATTCAGGGCTAGTATCCCGCGAGCCAGCATCCAAAGTTACCTCTGAAGTGAGCTTGTTTGGGGGGCATTCGCGAATGCTGGGTGAAACATATATATCACAGTAGTAGTTTAATAATCTCCAGAGCCTCTTTCTGTCACATGTGTTTTTGTTCATCAATTGATGCGATCAATAGTGAGGAACCAGTGTTGAATTGAGCATTGTTTTCAGCCCCCAATCCAGTATTAAACACGGAATTAATTCTATGAAATCAGTAAAGCCTTCTCATCTGGTATTTAAGCTGGGCCAATTTCTATTATTCCCTTTTTGTTCATTGGCAGCAATTTTGGATATGTGTGGGGTGTAACAATGTTAAGATCCCCAAAGTTAGGCAAAGACAGCACAATTATTTACCCCAAACCGGAAATTAGCAGCATGGAATTACTTGAGATAATGCAGAAGCACCAGTAATCAAAGGAGAGATCTTTATGACCAATCTTACGCCCAAAATTAAAAACAAAAATTAATCACGTGACTAGACTCTCTGTCACGTGATGCGATAATTTAGTTTTGGATATTGCATTTTTCATATGAGTATAGCTTTGTTAGACATCGCAAAGCACCACTTAACTTACTCATTATGTCAGTATACAGTCTCTGAGCAAAAAAAAACAAACATATGTGTCCCAAATATATATACTGTCACGTGATCCGCTACACCCCCTACCAAGATGTGGTGTCTTTGGTTTCGAGATTATGAACAGTTATAAGATGAAGATGGGAGGAAGATAGATATAAGTATTATAATATGATTCCCTGAATCCATATACTGAACGACAGTAATATTGTTGTTTATATACCTGAAATTTCAGGCATGTAATCGCGACACCTTTAGCATTAGAATATTCTATTACATGGTAGTACTGATGCTAGCAATGAAACAAAGCAAACATACAGAGCAAGTTGATATGATATCAACAAATGAATAATTGCCAATTTTGCCTATGATTATTGTTGATGTCATGGTGCAAAACAGTCGTATCACGTGATACGACTGTTTTTACCAAAATTATCTTGACAAACTCCCGAACTGTATAAAATGAATTTGAACCCTCCCAAATCTTGAAGCTAACTCCATCTATCAATAAGGCAGTTGATTTTTCATGCGCTGAGTAAATCATTTTGTTTAGATGATAAACTTATGTTGAGCCTGAAACTCAGACGCTGTCGGCTGACCACGTCCTCTCCCAAGCTTACCCTAAACACACCATGAGCGACCCCTAGAGTAACCCCCATAGCGACGGGCAATGAGTGTTCTGGTGCCAGCTGCAGCCGAGAGAACCATTACTATTGAACTACGGTGTTATATTCCATATAATCCACGCACACTTCTAATTGAGACTTCACTTTGCAAAGCAGAACGTCGCATCTTCACCTCTATGGCTTCAGAACTGCCATATAAATCCGTTTGTTGTGTTGGGACACATGTTTGTAGCTATGTCTTAACCTAAGCTCCCCTTGTGATGCCTTGTGATCAGTGATAGAGTGGTACGATCCATGACATACTCATCTCTGACTTTATAGTTAATTACCCCATAGCTATATACAGGTCTATATACAGGTCGGTCGGCGTCCTCCCGTAGGCTCGCCGACTACGATATGGACCCCTCTTGAGGAAGTGCCATATTACAACCGTCACAAATCATGATTTCATATCATACCAAGATTACTACTTCAGTCTCAATTACAACCTCGATATCGTGATCAGGACTGACCCTGACATGGCATTAGAGGCGAATGTGAAGAAATGTCGTCTGAGAATTCCCAATATACAATAGCGGCACGGTAGTGATTACTGAAGTTCATTACGCTAATTACTATGCAACCCGTATCCTTGGGCCAAATTCAAAAAAGCAGCATAGACCATATGTGCAAACATCTACTTAAACATAACATCACGTAGTGTCAAAACCTCCCAGGCCAACCATTTCGACCAAACTCCATCCCAGTAGCCCATAACTGCCCCTGCTTTACTTCGGCGCCTCTCCATCCACGAACTGAAGAGCTTCCTTGCGAGAGACAGTATCGATCTTACTCGTTTTGTTATGGAATGTGACACCGTAGCACTTGTCTGCAACCAACAACATCTCTGGCCTGAAGGTCGTGCAGATGAACTGTCCACTCATACCGCTTCCCTCGCCATCTTCTCCTTCACCATCACCCTCGCTCTGTTGTGTTGAGATCTCCTCAAGCATTTGAGCCACGGCTGTACGATATTGGGCGTCAAGGTTCGCGTCGATCTCGTCAAAGAGATAGAACGGAGCTGGGTCGCACTGCTGAATAGCAAAGACGAGGGCCAGAGCACAAAGACTCTTTTGTCCACCCGACAGCTGCTGGATACGCTGTTGCTCATCGTGCTTACTGTTAAAGCTAACGCTGATGCCAACACCAGTGTAGTTCTCGACATTCTCTCGCGCCTCGTCATCTGATTCGCCATCTTCTCGCATGCGTTGATCGGTCTTTCTCTGTATGACGAGACGGCCGCGACCAGCCGGTACAAGACGCTCAAATATGGAAGCGAACTCTTTAGATACTTGTTTAAATGTACGCTCAATCGCCTCATCTTTACGTTGATCGAGAACCTCGACAAGCTCCTGGATAGAGGCTTGGGAATCGTCCAGCTCCTTTCTTCGCTTGGTCAATGAGTCTCGCTGGGTAGTGAAGCTGTTGTATTGTTCGAACGCTTTCTTGTTGAGATGCCCGTACTTCTTTAGGGCCTCCGTAACTTTCCGGAGACGACTTTGTATCTAGAAGTCACGAATAAGTATATATATAACATAACATAGCTTCAGGGAGCTTACCTTCTCAGATGAGGTGTTAGCAAATCTCTCGAATGCCTCTTCGGGTAGAACTCCTAAATCGCGGATATTTTTGGCGCAATCAGCTGCAGACTGTTGGAGTAGAGCTTTCTTCTGAATGCTCTTCTCCATTTTCTTCTGGTGTTTCTCAATATCTCGGGCGATTTCTAAATTTTGAGCTTCTCGTTGAGCCTTGTTCTTCTCGAGAGTGGTGATTTGGGCTTCCGCCTCCTCAATCTGGACTTCGTTATCTTGAAGTTTTGCCTCGATATCAGCGACCTGTTTTGTGACCCTTTTGAGGTCTCGCTGGGCCTCTTTTAAATTCCCAGAGCTACTGCTTGCCGTGGTATCAATAGCTTGGCTGTTAAGATTATCTAGCTTCAAGCGCAGATTCTCTCGTAGATCAACCTCCAGGAGTTGCTTCCTGCTTTCCAGCTCTCGGCGGCTCCTGCTGAGCTCATTCCACTCCTTTTGTAGTTCTTGTATGGTAGTAGTAAGTTGCTCCAGCTGGGCTTCCTCCTGAGCAGTCAAGGCTTTCTTGAAGTCGGATGCCAATTCTGTCTCAAAGCCTGTAATGCTGTCGCTATATTCCTTCAACAGATTCTCCACAACTTCTCTGCGTTTAACATTGGAACTCAGCTGGTCTTTGGCCCGCTCTAGCTGTGAAGTTTTGAGCCTCAACTCATTCTTCAGAGGGTCAAACCCGTCATCTAACTGGCGCATACTTTGCTCCAGCTTTTGGACTTTACCCATGGCACCAGTAATCTCCTGATCTTTTCTTTCAATCTCTCGCCTGATCTCAAAAGCACGCGCCCGGAGGCCTTCATACTCTTCACGCCATCTATCAACAGCCTGGACAGCTAAAAGCCGAGACTTTCGCGGATCGATGTAGCCTCCAGTCAAAGCACCCTTCTTGTTAGCGGTGTCTCCCTCTGGTGTTATGGCATTACAACCATGGCTTCGCGAATATTGACCAGCAATTGTTAGCGTTGGGCAGATGATTGTCTTGCCGAAAACCTGCTCAAATGCTTTGGTATACTTGTCGTCAAATTTGATCTTGCTAAGCATTGGGACGGCATCTGAGGCTTTTGGTAGCTTTGTAGGTCGATAGCGAAGCTGGTCCAGAGGCATAAAGGTGACTCTCCCACCATAGTGCTTATGCAGTGCATTTGTGAGCTCTGTGGCAGTCTCTGCGTTGTCCACAACATAATGGAAAAGGCTGTTTCCAGCAGTCTGCTCAACTGCTAGTCTATAATTTTCACTGACGTCAAGAAGCTCAGCCAAAGTTCCATAAACACCGGGCAGATTGTGCTCTCGTGTGTAGCGCCTAACAAATGCAAGACCTCTTGAGGTATTGTCGTCCATGGTGTGTGAAAGCTCTCTCTCAGCGCGCTCTCTCTCGTGACGAGCATTATCAATGACTGACTCCAGCTTGTCATCCTCTCTACGAAGGACCTTTCTCTCATCGGAGAGCTTCTCAAGTGCGTCTTTAGCGGTTGAGACTTCATCAGAAAGAGCTTGACGACTTCCACCCCAACCTTCGAAGCGTTTTCGAAGACCCGCGATCTCACCTTCTAAGGTTTTGATCTCGGCCTGGGTGGCGTTTACCTCCTCGTCGGCGTTGATACGGTTTGCTTTTTGCTCGCCTAAAGTCGTATTGAGATCCTCGATCTGGGATTTTAGCCACTTATCACGTTCTGCTTTGCTCTTGAATTGTGCACTTCTACCCTGCTTCTCATAAAGGCGCCTCCTTGTACCATCGGCAGCATCGAGGCTCTTCTTCACTTCAACTTCCTTAGCTTTCCGCTTGGCAAAGTCTGGCTGTATTTTCGCTAGTTCAGCCTCCTTACTTGCAATGTCGTGCTTGACGTCCTTCAGCTCTTTCTGGTGCTGGGCAAGTGCTTGCTCTGTGGCCGATTGAGTATCTGTGAAACTCTTGACGGCCAATTCGACCTTCGCCTGCTTCTTTGCATTGTCGCGCCGCTCTTCCTCCATCTGACGCCTTTCCAGTTTAAGAAGATCCATGTCACGTCTTAGTTGCTTGATTTCGGCATCCATCTCTGCTATGATACGTTCGCCTTCGTTGAAAGCTTCTGTGTTCTCTTCTGTATTTTCGCCTCCCATTTGACGGAAATCCTCGATTTCATCAAGTGCGTTTGCCAAAGCAGTTTGTTCGCGGTGATAGAACGCATATTCGAGGCAACGGCGCTCCTTATCCTTCTCTTGATATCCACGCAACTCTTCCTTTTCCTCCTCGAGTTCTTTGAGACGCTCCTTCATGCTATCTAAATTCTCGTCTATTTTGGCGCGCTTATTGTTGGTCTCGGTCATGACTTTTAAGGACTCGGTTCTTCGAGCTTCATATACCTGCGTTCCTGCAACTTCCTTCAGAATAGTAAGTCTTTCGCTGTCTTTCATGTTGGTCAAGGCAGTGACACGACCCTGAGGAACGATATAATAAGGATTCGAGCGCGAGAAACCAGCAGATTCCAGCAGGTTCATAACGTCAGTTTTGGTAGCATTTTTTCGATCAAGCGAATATTCGTCCTTCTTCAAGCCGATAGTACGTCGCAGGATGAGTTCTTCTTTGCCAGTAGGGAAACGATCGTCAGTATTGTCGAATATAACCTCTACATAAGCAGAAGTCACAGCTGATCCAGAACCCTCGTGTAGAAGCGCCTGCCGCTCTTCACGACCCATTCCGCTGTATGCATCGCTGAGGACGAAGCGAATGGCGGCAAAGAAATTACTCTTTCCAGAACCATTGCGCCCAACAATCACGTTTGTTTTGGGAGAGAAAGGCTCAATGACGGTTTGCTCCTTGTAACTATTTAGAGAGTTAGACACACGGAACAATCATGCAGATGAGTAGAATATGTTGAATACCTCTTGAAACCTTGGATGATAATCTGTTTGATATACATCTTTGCGATAGAAGCCCGCAAGAGACTCCCCGGTAGTCGTGGTAGATCTGTAGGATAATTTTATCTCTAGAAACGGTAGGATACGTTTGGCACTCGCATTCCGTGTCAAGCGGTGGGCATAGAGATCTTTTTCTGGACGAAAGGTTGGTGTTTGTCGTCGCAAACGCGTAAAACACCTGAGGGACGCGAAATCGTGATAGAGGCAGGCCATCCCGCCTGACAGTCTTGGCGGCTCCACCTAAAAGTTGTCTTCAGATAAATTCTCGATTGTGCAGAATATCATCCAAACAACATATTACCTCTCACGATCTCCCCAGAACCGTCAACTCTCCTTTGAAGTTTATTTAGCGTACTCCAGATCATTCATAATCATGTCTGGTCCAGCAGATGGTCAAGCACCTACGCATACCTATATACCGAATCAAGGCTATGAAATTGCCCCTCAATCGCAAGATGCCCCGCCACAAACTCCAACATCCGGAGAAAATACAGAATATGCTGCAGATAACGAAGATTCAATAGATGACTTATTTGAAGAAGAAGACGAGGAGTATTTCGACGATATAGACTTCGATCCATCTTCCGGAGATCTCACCAAATCATACAACCGCCAGCGCAAACTTAATGATCACAACGCTACTGTCCCACGCATAAATCCTCAAAGACCAGCAGTCAATACCCAAACAAGTGTTGACGATCAGGTCACAAGCCTTGCAAAACATGCCGGAAAGATACGCTTGGAAGGTGGAGGAGGTGGAGACAATCATAAAACCCATGGAAAGGACAAGTCTGATCGTGCAACCAGCGAGCAGGTTTTGGATCCCAGGACACGAATGATTCTACTCCAAATGATCAACAGAGGAGTGGTATCAGAAGTAAATGGATGTTTAAGTACTGGAAAGGAAGCCAATGTGTACGGCGCAATCTCTGTTCCAACAGCAAATGAAACAAATCCAGAGCCCACTCCAATTCACCGTGCCATAAAGGTTTATAAGACCAGCATTTTGGTATTCAAAGACCGTGATCGTTATGTTACTGGAGAACATCGTTTCCGTGGAGGCTACAATAAGGGGAACAACAGGGCCATGGTTAAGGTATGGGCTGAAAAAGAATTCCGCAATCTCAAGCGGTTGTATCTGGCTGGCATCCCATGTCCAGAACCTATCTACCTGCGTCTTCACGTTTTGGTCATGGGCTTCTTAGGCGATAAGAAGGGCTGGGCGGCGCCTCGCCTTCGAGATGCTGAGCTGCAGGGTGATGATGTGGATGAGCAATATAGGGTGCTATATCTGCAACTCCTCGGCCTAATGAAGCGTATGTACCAGACTTGTAAACTTGTCCATGCAGATCTGAGTGAGTATAATGTGCTATACCACCAAAAAAAGCTATTCATCATCGATGTTTCGCAAAGTGTCGAACATGATCATCCTCGCTCTCTGGAATTTTTGAGAATGGACGTCAAGAACGTATCGGATTTCTTCCGTCGAAAGAATGTCAACGTCTTATCAGAGCAGGCTGTTTTCCTGTTTATAACTTCGCATTCCGATATACAAGAGCCTGCTCTTTCGGAGTCATTAGACACGTTGTTTGAGACACGACCAGCCGAGGCAGCCACAGAGGAATCTGTCGCTGAGCAGCAAGTCGAAAACGAGGTTTTCCGTCAACAGTATATCCCACAGACCCTTGATCAGGTCTACGATATTGAGCGAGATGCTGAGAAGATTGGTAAAGGTCAGAAAGGAGATCTAATATACCGAAATCTCTTAGCAGACAAAGTACCCATGAGTTCTGGCAATGAAGCAGATGGAGAAGATACTGGTGGTGCTAGTTTAGGGAGCGAATCTGACGGAAGTGCCGGTGATAGTGAAACGGACGATGAGAGTCGGTTCGAGAAGGGAACACCAAGAGGGAAGAGATTCGAGGATAAAGATGCCAAAAGAGTACGTACCATAACTTTCTTATCTAATTTCGCATTACTAAATCAAAATAGGACCACAAGAAAGCTGTCAAGGAAGAAAAGCGTGAGAAGCGGAAGGAGAAAATTCCTAAGCATCTCAAAAAGAAGCTTGTCACTAGTTCTGCTAAACACAAGCACTAGTTGCAGCACCAATTATTGAAAGAAAAATAAATAAAAATAAGAACTTCCAGCCTTTGTGATATGGGTTATAGTGATGAATGTTTCGGGGGTCTTATTTCCCTATATTTATGTTTCTTCAGCAGAACCCAGTTGGGAGTACGGTCGAGCTCTCCGATTCTGAAAGAGTTTGCGAGGGTGAAGAGAGGTCTCATTTTGACGCCGCCCATTGTTCAAGTGCCCCCTTCGAAGCTATATTCATCTTGCACTAACTCAGCTGCTTAGCTACGCGCCACTATGATTTCATCCGGGCAATTCAAATGTAGGTTTCCAGCTTCCTATATCTAGGCCACAATCAAATAGTACTTGGAGTAGTGAGATATTCCCCTGACGATATTATATTCTTTAATTCAATGATTCTAATAAGTATTACATCACTTTCTTTTCAAGTCTCCTAGCTTCTCTAATTATTTCGAACCCACGACTTATCGATTAATTCCCGTCTGTCCACTGCCTCTCCAGCTCCCCCAACTTCTGCAAAAACTCCTTCCACCCTATCGCATTTGGCGCATCACTATCATACTCTATCGTGATATGCTCGCATCTCCCATCGTTAACCCTGCCGCCCATGGCATCGGGAAAATTTATCCCACATTTCCCAATCACCACTACATTCTCAAACGTTGTCTCGAGTTGGTTTGCTGCTCGAGTCAAGTCTTCTTCAGATTTAAATGCCTTTTTGCGTTATTTGGTTAGTAAACTCACTTTACCAGATGATTTCGCTTTTAGGAGGAAAGGCGAAAAAGGCAGGCAGGCAGGCATACAAATAGTTGATTGGGACAATCTCCTCTTCTATCATGGTCTTTCATTGCGGATACCCTTAGGTACCATCGCGGTTCTGGTATGGGGATGTTTGGATCATGTTTGGGTTGCCAGAGCGTGTGGGGAGTGGTTTCTGAGGTGACTTTTGTGCCGTTGCCGTTAACGAATTCGGCCGAGGCCATAATGTTAGTGTAGCCTCTCATTATTATATGGATGAACAGGCAATTGATGGATCAGAATAAGCCTTTAGATGTTATGTTTGAATGATCTTGTAAATTTGTGTGTGATGTGTTGATGTTTTCCAGAATGAGGGAGCTGCATGGTATTATATAGTGCTAGTGTTCAACATTACTAATAAGCACTGTCTTTCAAAAACCTCCAGAACTGAAGAGAATTATGAGCAGTTTGTGGGGTGATCTTCGTGGTGCAAAAAGTGAGCTGTTGTTGTTCAGCTATATTAGACCCTTGGGGCCCAGAAACCCCAGCATTGGTGCTCGCTACCGGGCCGTCCCGAGAAAGGGGGAGAGAGCCATTGTCGCTTCTTCGCACGACCACATTGCGAAGTTCACTGTCAATGAGATTAACAATGCCGTAAGACTTTGCCTGATGACTTGATTCTGTCATGAATATCGGTGGGGTGATGTATTGTTATGCTTTCAAAGATTGCGTAGTATGCTCTCAGTTGCCTAACATTTAAATACTAATGTAAGTTGGATGTATAGCAAGGTCTATTAAACTCAACATCACATATTGAGATAACAGGTAGTTCAATAGAGCATTCTAATTAGTAACAATGACACTCTAGTGGAATAATTTCAAGAATTTTGTCAAGTAAGTATGATATAGAATGCTATTTATGTGACGGGAGCAAGGATGGCCAAAAACCAACCTCGGCGTCAACGACAAGTACGCCTTTTTTTTGAGCTTCAATCCAAGTCTAATTATTAAGATTGCATCTCAACCACTAGGGATAGGAAGATTTCTGGGTCACTGATGATTCCTGGCGAGTCCTATCAGGCTGCCAGACAGAGCTCAAACCTAGGGAGCGAGAAAATTCAACCTGTCGCTACGTATCCTTTGATGACGAAGACGATACTTCAAAAGGAATTCAGCATTAGGCTCAACAGCGACCTTCCTCACAATATTCAGATAAAGAAGGTGGCTTAGAATATCGCTTTGGAGGGATTAAATAGAAATTTCACTTAATTGTCCCCTCTGTGCTAGTTTGTCAGTCGAACTTCACCCAACAAGATGTTATTTAATGTACTTTGGTTGCTTGAAATTGTTACTCTCAAAAAGCAATTCGCGAGGATTCGTTGCCTCAGAAAAGCTCGCTTCGTCCATTTCCGTTGCGGCTTTTGCTTTTTTATTGAGGCTTATTGCAAACGCAATTATATGCGATTGGGCAATTAAGCTATTGAGTTGCTGCCTTTGCTCAGACCTAGGCGTTTTTTATTGTGTAGGAATCATTGATGGCGGGTAAAGGCCTAACAAATAATCAGTATGTCACATTAAAAATTTAGCGAAAAGTCACCTGTCATGTATAGCGCAAATTACAGTATGAAGTAGGCTTATGATCTGATTGTAATTCCTATAAGCTACAAATCAAGATCAGCTTGACAATATTTCGGGTTGGTTGAGCTCGTTGGTATAGGGAACACATAGGTTTGAAAAGGCCTTCAATCCAACCTTCGCAAAGAAATAGACTTTGAATCTCGACTCTCATTATTACTAACATGATATTTTTAAGCTAATGTACCCAAGTGGTGCTTCATCAATATCTCACAGGGTAGAAAGTTGCTTGACCGCCAGACATCTCAGGTTAAATAGGTTGTTGATGCTAACCGATTGGCTTGTAGCATTGATCCCAACACTTCATCATCCCATCATCCAAAGTTATCTCAACTTATAGATCACATCTATGATGAAGATGCCACCTCACCAGTCATATAGGCAAAGCACCGCTCACCATTCAGTCTTTAACTGGTGTCACGTGTAATCTCAGTGCTTATTCCCCGCAAATCTGCTAATTGCCTTGCCACACCATTACCTCCAAATCTGGAGAGCATGAGATGTTACCCTGGCACCGGTAGCTTTGGTTTCATATCCGTTAGTTCAAGTAATTAATATGGATAAAATACACCACGTGAGAGATCCAATGACACGCGATGCAACCTCTTCCACCACCTTGGCGCACTTCCCTGGATATCTGCCAGGCACGCAGCTCTCCAATTCCTGGCAAAGCTTCCTCGATTCCTATCGCGGATTCCTGGTCCATAACAGATACTAGCCCCGGCAAAGGCCATGGATCTGTAGTAAGCCGTGCAGCCGTGATACCGCATTCTCCGCTTCGTCCGAGTGGACGACCATGCTGGACGTCGACTGGATATCTGGGCAGCATCAAGTGACATGAATTACCGATATGCTGAGAGTATCATCTCTCGGCAATACTTCCGGATCAAAGTTAATCTATTCCGAACCAAACGCGGAGGGAGTTTTCATGAGCCTAAACTGGCATCGTGTATACATTTTGCGGCAGAACTCTTTCCTCAAATGAATGCCAACATGCATACGAAAATAGTCAATGGCCAACCAGCCAGACCATGGTAAACAATTACAAATCTTTCTCAAATGCCAGCTATCCATACTAGGCCCTCTCGTGCAAAGTAATTCTCAATTTACCAGATGATCTACGACCATGCGCGGGGTCCCCGGTTGGATTTACGGACTTCCTGGTTGGACCTCCTTTTGCGGTATGCTTGTTCCGAGATGAGGTGAGATTTGTGTTTATCATAACTGCCTCTCCCACAAACTTTTGCTTGCCCGCCGGAGCTTTCTCAGAACTAACGACCGAGGCATCATGAAGACCAGTTCACTTCTTCGTGGCGTTGCAGCCGCCGCAAGCCTGGGTACATATTATTTTGAAGTATTTTTGAGACGTTGTATGCTAATACTGAAGCAGGGTTTCACAGCGTGTCGGCGCAGAATCCCAACTATGGAGTGAAAGGTTATGTTACTGAGCCTACCACGGGAATTAAGTTTTGGTCTACCACTTTCCCTGATGGCACTGCTACAGGATGGGGCTCTTTGAATTCTGCTGGTGGTTATACTTTTGGTCTCGCATTGCCGGAGACCGCAGTAGCTACCGACTTCCCTGACTATCTCGGTCTTTTGGTGAGTAAATTGTCAATGAATGAAGTACTATAGCTAAAGACAGAAGGTTGGCTCCACACCTAATGGCGGAGGGTGGTCCGGAGTTGTGCACGGCTCAGGAGAAATGAACAATGCTTTGATGTTGGTTGCATGGGTTGATAGTGGTGAAATTCGCACATCCTTCCGATGGTCCCAGTAAGTAGAGATCATATGTTCGCAAGAAAATCCAATCTAACATCGTAATTCAGAGGATGGCAGGAACCCAGCATTTACACTGGGGACGCAACGCTAACTCCCCTCTACTCAAATGTGAACGCTACTCACTTTACTCTTGTGTATCACTGCAGGAATTGCTGGAACTTTAACCAACCAGGAGGGCCTTCAAATAATGTATCAACCTCTAGTGGCGCATTTCCCCAGGGCTGGGCACAAGCCATAACACCCGTGAATGCCCCCAGCAATCCAAATTCAGGTCTCCAGGTTCACGATAACGGAATGGGAGTCTACCAAATCTTAGTTCCAAGTGCGACCCAGGCATCCTACTCTGCATGGGCTGCAGCGACAGCGACCCATACTGCCACTACTACTGCTGGCCCCACAGTAACACCAACCCCAGTAGTGACCGGCATTCCAGTACCTACCGCCGCTACTTATGACTATGTTGTGATTGGAGGAGGTGCAGGAGGAATCCCTATTGCAGACAGGCTCTCTGAAGCTGGCTACTCCGTCTTGCTGATTGAGAAGGGACCGCCATCCTCTGGAAGATGGGGTGGAGGTATAAATGAAACTTCTTCGATGTAGAATTTGAGCTAATATTTCCTAGTAAATGATCCATCAATCGACCAGGCGCCATGGTTGAAGGGCACTAACTTAACCTGGATCGATGTGCCAGGACTTTGTAATAAGTTCTGGCAAGGAACCAAAGGCGTTTACTGTTTAGACATGGACCAAAGAGCTGGATGCACCCTTGGTGGTGGTACAGCAGTGAATGCAGGGCTTTGGTGGAAGGTAAAATTCTGAGTAGAATTCCTAAATGCAGGCAGTTGCTAACAAATCATCTAGCCAAACCCGGCAGATTGGGATGTCGAATGGCCGACTGGATGGAAAGCCAAGGACATGGTTGCAGCTACAAACAAAGTGTTCTCTCGAATTCCTGGAACCGATCACCCATCACTAGATGGCAAAATCTATATTTCAACTGGCTATGATACACTGTCCAACAGCTTGGCACAGTCAGGCTGGAAGAGTGTTACCGCGAATAACGTCCCAGAGCAAAAGAACAGAACATTTGCGCATACGCCATACATGTACTCTCATGGTGAACGTGGAGGACCTATGGCCACTTATCTCGTCTCAGCTACGGCTAGACCAAAGTTCAAGCTATGGTTGAAAACCTCGGTGACGAAAATTATCCGCACTGGCGGCCATGCTACTGGAGTGCAGGTAGAAGCGTTCTTAGATGGTGGTTATACTGGAACAGTAAACTTGACACCTGGCACCGGACGTGTCATCGTATCAGCGGGAGCATTTGGTACCGCCAAGCTCCTCATGAGAAGTGGTATTGGCCCTACTGATCAACTCAACATTGTCCAAGCAAGCGCCGACAAGACAACCATGATCAACTCTACTCAGTGGATTAACCTTCCTGTTGGCTACAACTTGGATGATCATCTCAATGTAAGCCTTTGAATCAAGATATGAGTCCCAATCTGACAATCCACTAGACTGATATGATCATCGGCCATCCAAATATTTCATACTATCACTGGGAGACTACTTTTGACACTCCTAACACTACCGATGCTGATCAGTACTTGAGTACGCACATTCTAATCATCCGCTCGTTGAAACTTTACTGATTAGCACTAGAAACTCGTACTGGACCCTTCGCACAAGCAGCACCAAATATTGGACCTCTGTTCTGGGAAGAAATCAAGGGTCCAGATGGTGTTGTACGGCAACTCCAGTACACGGCTCGCGTAGAAGGAGATGCAAGAGGTAACTGTGGGGATGAAGGATGTAAGTTTCAGCCGGTAACACTTTTTACCTCTTATTAACACATCTAGGCTATATGACTTTGAGCCAATATCTCGGACGTGGGCAACTCTCACGTGGTCGAGCAACTATCAAACCTGATCTATCCATGAGCGTCTCAACCAATCCCTGGACTAGCAACAAGAACGATATATCCGCGGTCATTGCGAGTGTTCAGAATTTGGTTGATGCTCTAAGCAAGGTCAAGAACCTCACCATCTTAGAGCCTCCCAGTGGAACAAGTGTTGCTGATTGGGTCAACGCTGTGAGTGCCCCCCCTATCCTTCAAAACATGCACTTCCAGCAACTAATAAGCAAATAGAAGACATATGATCCAGGAGCGCGCCGGGCAAATCACTGGCTCGGAACTGCCAAGATTGGCCCTGATGATGGTCGCCAAGGTGGTACTGCTGTGGTAGATCTTAACACCAAGGTCTACGGTACGGATAACATCTTCGTAGTTGATGCCAGTATCTTCCCCGGGCTACCCTCTACAAATCCTTCTGCTCTCATTGTCACTGCCTCCGAGAAGGCTGCAAGTTTGATCCTTGCACTACCCAAGACCACTGCCAATGCCAAGGTAAATAAAAATAAGTTTTGATGACAATCTTTTACTGACAATCTTTTGTAGTTCAACCAGTGCGGAGGTATGTATTACAACGGTCCTAGTTACTCTTGTGTGACGGGAACGAGTTGCAAGTACCAGAACGAGTACTATTCTCAGGTATGTCATTTCCCCACCTCACTCCTAGCTTCAATCATTGCACACTCTAATGACAGCATACTAGTGCCTATGAGCTTCATTCATTAAAATACTCTAAACGAATTGCCATGCTCTCCACAAGATGTATATAGGAAGACTGGCGTTTGAAATAATAAAGCACATGTAAATAAATTAAATTTCATGACTATATGGCTATGCATACGCTCGATGTGATCAATTTTTTTGTTTAGCATCCCCCTCTCGCGGCTATGCTAGCATGTTCCAATTCTCTTGGCTATAACTGTGAACTTATGCCGAGTTGATTGCGTGGGCAAGAGTACCTTTTCCGAGCTACTAATATCCGCGTTTGATGTGAGTAAATGACATCCATCTCCTCACGTCAACGCCTCAATCGGGACAGTTTTAATTAACATCTTAGCCGGCTCATACAAGCCATGCGAGCGAGCAACTAAAGTATTGATGTCGTTGCACCTGAAACAGGGATGTTATTTATTCATCACATCATCGTAACTCGGTATATGGGAGCGGGTCAGAATTCAGTCATGCCACGCCACGCGATAGAAAACTCTCGAGCGGATCTATTTTTTTCCATTCAGCAATCGCCACTTAGCACTCTGTTCTAGAAAACCCATCAATGCACAAATATAGGCTTTTGTTTGTAAGTTGTTCAATTTATATGCTACCAATAGAGATTTATGCTACCTACGCCAACCGAGTCCCTTATAACACCGATGCATGTAAAGCCCTGCACCATCCATAATACGCCAAAAATGCTAGTACTAGACCAAGAATGATGTCTCACAATATGAACATGCCACCGGCGGCAAACATCGAGATTGTAAGCCCCAACACTGTGAGTTGATCCCATGCGAATGGCTTAGGGCTTACACCCGCAGCACTAATAGAAGAGGTAGCAGCAGGTAAAATTGGCTTAGCTACCGATGGTGTTAGGCTACCTGAAGGTGGCGTTGGGTTAGCCACAGGTATTGTGGAGTTACCTCCAGGTGTATTTGGAGTCGTGGTAGGCTTTGCTGTAACGAAAGCCAGGTCTCCTGTGTAAGCTGCTGCAAAAGCCGATCCTACGGGGCCATTGAAGACTGGTGCATCTTGGGTAAACTGAACCACAGGTTTAACCTCTGTAACAGTGAACTTGCGCTCGTCTTGAACCGTTGTAGCAGCTGGGATTGGGGCACCTGGAGATTCGAAACCAACTATATCGCTCTCGGTACTATTATAGCGAGTCTGAGCAATACCAACGCGCTTATTGGCGAAATCATAGACTACATAAGCAGAGCGTATAAACGTATCACCAAGAATTGAGTCCGCTCCTTCACCGAGACCGCGGGCGGATGCTGGGGTGATACCAAAAACGCAAGCCGTTTGGTTACTGTTCGGGATGTTGATAGGTTGATTTTGTAGCACAGCTGGATAGACAAGGTCACCAATGGGAACTCTAATGATCGGCCCATTGGGGCCGCCGAGGCCAAAATCAAAGGTTCCCAGAACGTTACGGACGCTGCATGGAACTGCAGCAACGTTGTAGGGGGCGAAATAGGTAGCACCAGTCTGGGCGTAGATAGCTTTTACTATGGCGTCTGGTAAAATCGTTTGGGCCGCACCAGAATCGAGAATGGCAGGATAAGCGGCATCGTTTGGAGTGATCGTGAGATTCCCTGATGGGGTGCTAATTGTGAAAGATGTAAGAGATACTAGTGGGTGATCGATCTCGGTCTTGCCCGGAGATGCGTACATCGCAAGACTTGAGAGGTTGCCATCAAACTTCTTTCTATCAACACCACCAAATAGCAGTGCGCCAGCGCCCGAGTCTGAAAGAAAATTAGGATTTGAATTATTGTTTTTAGTTTAACATAATGTTAAATAATTGAAGTAAGACTTACCAATATCATTCAGCCAAAGACTGAATGCCGGAGATTTTATCTGATTTGAAGACACCATGGCATCAACCAGATTCCTCTTCTTCTCATTATCTATATCGGGTCTTTGGAAAAAGCTCAAACCATTAGACATGCCTAGTCCCAGTATTCCATTGGAGGATGATGTTTTGGCTTGACCCATCTGAAACGCAATTAGAGACTGTTCAATAATGAATAAAAATTGATCAGGAGATAACGAGAAGCTGCGACCACGGCAATGGTTTTGATCATCCTATAATTATAAGTCTTGACCACTTACAACATAATTCTCCAATTTCGTGCCGGCAATAGTGATTGAATCTTGAAACAAGTCTCCAGACGCCCCTGATCCATCCACATAAGAAATATTCAGTCCATCAACAAGAGCTTGACTCGCAGTTGATGATGCCTGTATGTCAACTAATTGGGTATTAGAATAGCCATAGGTAAATAGCAAGCCATTAAGAACTTACAAGTTCCACCGGCTGGGCCTTGGGGATCACTGGGGGGTAACGTGATATTTGCACCTTTTGCGTTCACCCAGACGTCGCTACTACCAGTATCCATGTGTAATGTAAAAGTCTGTCCTGGTTCTCCGATAGTAACGTTGACAAAATATCTTGAATACGCTGTATCCTGAGAAATGGTGGATCCATCAGGGGCATCGCCATTATCGCGCCTGATGAGACTTCCGGCTCTAGTAATAAGTCCACGCTTAGCTACTAAATCTAGCTGAACAATAGCATGTGTGATAGATAGTAGCGGAGCTACCGCCAGAATATGTGAGGACTTCATTTTGGTAATTAGTGAAAAACAATAGATAGAGTCAGTCGCCAGGGGAAAAATCAAGTACAGACAGTCACAGTCTGAGATATAGAAAGACGAGTGAGAAAGAGAAAGAAAACTTGCTGAGAGGTAGGTTTTAACAACGAATCTGGAGGATTTTTTGGATAAAAAAAGTTGGATGAAGGCCGGACCAGGGAGGCGCATGGGCTTGGACAAATGAATTAATGTGTTAACATGTTGGTATGGGTCCTTGATGTTGGTTGAAAATTTCCTCACGACGAGCGATTGGCCTTTAGTGGAAACTTTGACAAGAAGATTTATGAGCAGGCTTCATTTTGATACTTCGCCCAGTATAGCTGAAGGCAGGCCTGGAGGTGCTGTTTTAGTGCAATCCTTCCCTTCCTTTGGACAACTAGGAAGATGTTGGTTAATTGCTCAGCCTCAGTCCTGCCACATTCCCACAACCAATGCTATCCATACCAAGCAGCAAAAGAATACCGTAACATTCATGCTACAAAGGAATGATTTAATATATGAAACGAGTCCTCGCTCCTTTCTTTCCTATCTGTTACTTGGATGAGGATGGATTCGGCGCTTATCCACTTGTCACATCGACTGAAGGAGCCGGATTGAGACCTCTGCACCTCTTTTTGCACCTTATCCTCCATCTTGGTGGTAGATACGTGCATGCAAAACTATTTCATATTTGCGTTTGCTAATTGAAGCGTATGAGAATCGATACGATTTCCACAGTTCACTTCCCAAATACAACTGAAAGGGAGTGTAGTGTAGTTACAGGATAACCATTGGGTGATCTCCAGTTATCACGTGACCCTTTAACTTGGCCGTAGCCTTTCCTCTTCGTGACTTCAGCCTTGTACATGAGTTCAGCTACAGCTTCAATAGCCTTGATAGCAACAATGAAAAACACTCTCTCACAGCAATAGATATTGCCGTTCCGTTGGCCAGTATACTTTAATATCTCGTACTGTGCAAAATGTCAAATTCACCACCCATTAATCGCAGTGAAGCATCGCTCTCTCCGTCCGCTTCTCAATCTCACCCCGACGATATCCCTCTCGAAGCTCTAGTATCACATCTTCTTGCCTCAAAACGCTCCCTGTCATCGATCAGTACCGTCTGGAGAGCAAATGAAATTGTGACATCTGCGAGGTTATCCTTGGAAGAAAGTGTGAAGCTATCCGCCAGGACCGGCTTTTTGAGAAGCGGAATTGCAGAGCAAGCAAAGCTCCTACGAAAAGTAAGAGCAGGCATCGAAGATGTGTACAAAGAAGGCCAGAGGGACTTCAAGGTGTGTAAGCTGCATATCAAACATGATTTGTCATTGATCGACAATACAGGCAGTAATTCGAACACTAGATGGAGCAAATTCACGGCTAGAGTTGACAATGCATGTGCTGCGGTCTACCATGGTTGAAGCTGCTTTCCGGCCCGATGCTGAAGAACCTCGATCTCTTCTTGATTTCGTAGATGAACAAGGCGTTGAGACGATGCGAGATGCACTGAAAGACTCTATCCGGGAATCAAGAGTAGGCCCCAAATTCCTTGCTTGTATCCAGTATCTAATAAACGTTCAGGAAGCACAAACATCCTTCGACTCAGCAATACTAGCCTTTGATGACGATCTCCGTACTTTGAAATCCGCCATGGCTGCGTCTCCTACAATTACCTCCTCCCAATCCCATGCTTCTCTATCCCAGTCACCTATTCCCGAATATCTCCAAGCTCTTGAAACACATGCCCAGGAGATGGCATCGCTCCTAGACTCCCTAGTATCGCACTTCGATCTTTGTGTGAACGCTATTCGTCACACGGAAGGTGGATATGCGGCTGTTCGTAATGCAGCTTCGAACCAACCCCCTGGTGCTGAGCCCATATCAGTCTCAGGAGTGATGAGTACAAGCCAACAACCAACTGATGAAAAACCGCTTAGCGATGAGGAAAGACGTGAAATGCTAGGAGTATTAGAGACCGATGCAAATCAAGTAGAAGACGTGGTTGTTGAATTGAGGGAACGACTAAATGAAATGGAGTCCAGATACGAAGTTATAACAGATCATGTCGGAAGCCTGTCAACAATGTATTATACCACTATTTCTGCCTTCAATATATTGGAATCCATCAGCGCAAATCTTCCGGGTTACCTTATGGCAGCCTCGGATTTCAAACTACAATGGGAAGATACTAAAGTAGCAATTCAGGAACAGCTGGAGGAATTAGAGGCGATGCGGATATTTTATGAGAACTATCATGCGTCTTATGATGGGCTTATATTAGAGGTCCACCGTCGTAAACAGAATGAAGAAAAGGTTAAGGCCTTGCTTAAGAAAACCATGGAACAAATCGAGAAGATTCGTGAAGCGGATATTCGCGAACGGGAAGCATTTCGAGGAGATGTCGAAGACTTTATGCCTGGTGACTTGTGGGAAGGAGTAGGGGCAGCCGGGCCACAATGGGCCATTGTACAGACCACAAATTCTAAAGCCAAGGGCGGAGAGACAGAAACTCCCCACCTGTCAAAAAGTATAGTAGAGGCTGCGGGGAAACGGGATCGAGAAAGACAACGATCAAACCGATGATACCTGAGCGCTTAGACATCTGGGCTCTCTAGATCATAGCTATTACATGGCTTGGATCATTCTATTCAAGGAATTTCAGCATACACATCTCCTTCCTTTGGAGGCACCAAATACCAGTCATTGGGCAGGTCTCCTATGGCAGGCATTTGGCGCTCCTCAGCCCACTTCCGGATTGCCTCAAAGTCACGACACCTGTGTACAGTGTGGAAATCTACAAAAGGCTCGGGTTTTTCTGGGTGGACCCAAATTTGTCCTAACACTCCTATATCAACCTGGCACATCAACTGTTGTCTGAGAACATCTAAACAATGTGCTGAATCTTTGTCAGTCATCCTTATAGCGCATAGAACCCAGAGAACCATATAGGGCAAGAATGGGAACTTACAAACGTGAAGTTTTGCAACAGCAGGCTCATTCACAAATATGCCCTTTTTGAGGGAACTATAGTGCTCATAGTTGTAATACAATGCCATACGAAGGACATTTAGACAATGCAGATGATGAAGTCCTTCCAGATTTGCAGGATAACGACCCCCATACTTGGAATTCGAGTGGGCGTGCGAGTATGGAGGAGAGATGCGAAGGTTAGATTTGGCAGCAAGATGTTGAGGGACAGAGATAGAACGATAATTGACGCCTAACGCTTCCCACAGTGCATCAACCTTATCTCCACCATCTGCTCGATACTCGTTTGGCTTCAGGAGGGAACCGTTGAAAATCTTTGGGCTGTAGACTAGATTCAGGTCCTTTAGAAGTGGTGCTATGTTAGACCACCATCAGCAGTTGGAGCACTCAACTTTGGCTTCTAGATCTCACTGAAGAACTAGATTTTAGAAGAATTGGAGCAGAAGTATACAGTACTGCGTGACATCCAGTATGTCACCGACTTCTTGGCTAGTTGCTGGTTCTCGCATGCCCTCCGATTTTCTACCAAGCCAGAAAGCTACCAAGATGCTGCAGATGAAGGATAGCGATACCAGGACAACAAAGGGCCAAGTCCTTCGTGATCTGGTAACATATTTCTCTGTTGAAGGGAGATTGTCGAAGAATTGATGCGAGTCTATTGTTTCGATTGAGGGGCGCGGAGAATCGCACTGACTAATGATGGGTTGGAACTCTGACATTTTGGGAATATTGAAGCTCAAAGATGGGCAGCAGGTTCCTTCTTTCTTCTTCTCGACCTTAGGATGGTCGCCCGTGCTTGTGGATGTCACAAAGGACCGGAGTAGTTTTGGGATATGTATCTGGCCGTGAAAGCTGATTTCTGGTCGACTGTGATCGATCGTACACTGGAACGTAGTGCAAAATTAGTAACTAATAACATGTGTGTGATAATTTGTATACGAGGTTGCGGAGTGCTTTGTCATACTGAAAAAGACGTTGTGTTGCGTTAACGCTAGTCTGCACTGCTATATTTCACCATGTTGAGGCATTTATGATACATCAGGTTTGTTGATTTATGCTTGGCCACCGGTTTATTTATACATTGTGTTCGCAGGCGGTTAAACATGGATCTTGAGGAAACAAGAATCACTACTTAGCGGAAGTGACCACAAGCACTCTGTTAAATAGTCATTTAAGCACTAATTATTTTAAGTTTTATGACACTCCAAAATCATAACACGGAAATATAAGCAACTACACTTAGATATCAGTTAGCTGAGGACGCTTTTTTTTGGAATTCTAGCAGTGAATGAGACTGAAAGTAGGATATCAGCTAAGTACGGGACTGGATCTTTATATGTTACTAGATGTAGGACTACAGTGTGCTAGCAGTGCTTGGTATTTCTGCAAAATTGGCTTACATAGAGCGTACTAAAGAGCACCAAGTCTCAACCGTTTGTACTCTGCACAACGTTATGCCAGACTCTGGTTACATATGTCACTTCATGACCTTTCTCCTATTGCACCACATCTCGATTCGTTGTCAGAGTAGCATCCCGCCTGTCAGACTTGATCTGTCAAAAACCAAAACCGCTCACCGATGCCCGTTGAATCTTCTAAACCCGAGTATCTATCCACGCTAACGTGAAGAAATAGGTCCAGTTGGTACCATACACGAGTTTCATAAATCAAGCTCTTCGCCACAAGCAGTTTGATCTACATTCACCTTTTTACCAATTTTACGCTGACTTCGGAACTCACGTCTTCTTTCATACATCTATCATGAAGCTCCAAGATCTCACCACCCTCATCGCCATCATGATATCAACATCCGTCTTTGCAAGCCCACTTCCTAAACAAATAGACTTAAAAACACCCACGACAACCTTGTCCAGCACCACAGCTACTCCTACTCCAAATCCATATGGGGACTACAAGCACTATGGGCAATATGCCAGCTATGGCAAATATGGTGCTGAGGTCGTCCAACGGGAGGCAAATCATGACAACGTTGATGATGCTAAAGAGGCAACGACGCCAGCACCGACGACTTCGTCCAGTGCCGTAGTAACTCCTACTGCAAATCCATATGGCAATTACAAAAATTATGGGCAGTATGCAGGATACGGAAACTATGCTAGCGCCGAGGCCAAGCGAGAAGCCGCGCCCGCCGACAACGGCAAGATCATAAAAGAATATGGGATTTATTCTGGCTACAGTGAGACAAATTATCATAATAGATGAAGTGCTCTTTAGAATTGGATGGGAAAAGTAAGTGAAAACTTGAAAATGAAGGCTACGTTGTTTCCGGGGAGTGCTGACGACCAATTTGTAGTAAAGCTTGCTCGACTGTCCACACTTGCTTGAATGTTTCGGTGAATTGACTCTGGTAATGGGCTTTCTTTGATTTAGGTCTTAGTGATTCATATGGATCAGAGGCCTTCTATGGTAGACATACGATGGACGCTTCTGGAAACGTACTCTGGTTTAGTTTTCTAACTCTTGGTGATATTTTGTCGCCCGCATGTCACTTATATTTCTGGAGATGAATGACACGAGCTTCAAAAGAAATTAATACCAATTACAAAGCAAAAATGTGATGTTCGTTTCGACAATTCGAGATGTACACAGTGTTTACGCATTCAAATATAACTCTCAAACTAGGCTCTTGGAGTGTGAAGCTTCTGTAGGGTCATCAGAGTGCCGTCAAATCACAGAAATGTAGTTTTGTTTTAATGTTCAAGTTGAACAAAGAGTTATGCTTCGGCAAGTAATAGTGTATTTGCATATTGTTCAAATAGTAGGAAAAAGATTTCAATATACAAGAAAAGTAAATCTTATCACAAGAGTAGAAGTGCCCCCCTTACATCGACCTTGTACTTTCAATCCTGGCATATATTTGACGAAATAGGACTCCAAAAACGACCCTGTCTACCCCAAACCTCAAATGCAAGTGACTCTTGAAAACAAATTGCAATGAATTCTCACTCAGTGACCGTTTGCTTTGCTACATGATGACTAAATCCAAATGAATGGATTCGAGTCAGATCATGTGGTTATGTTTAATGAACCCTTTCCAGATGTTTCACTAAGCGTTTCCCTCTAGCGAAGTCCAGACTGGTAGCATGTTAGTAAGTTGATCATTTTGGTAGGTAAGACCTTTGTCTGTTTGAGAGGATAATAGGGATATGTTAAAAAGAATACGTACATCAATCTGGTCAACCACTGCAGTATTGGTAAATGTCGACCAATCTCGACATGTCTGAGCCATGATACTTGGAATGCGAAGTTTGGCAATATCAGCAGGTCGTTCTAGGACTGTAACATAAAGACCAGCGCTCACGTGCCAAGCAATGTGACAGTGTAATGGCCAGGCACCAGGGTTGTCTGCGTCGATCTGTAGCACCATATATCCAGCTCCTCGGAGGATCTGAACATCTCGTCGTTGAGGATTGGATGGGTTGACAATAGATCCATCCCAAGTACCTACACCTTCATTGAGAACTTGCATGTTATGACCGTGCAAATGGATGGGATGAGGAACTGGGATTGGGTTTCTAATGTGGATTCGGATTGTTTTGTTGGAGCCAAAGTTATACACATTCCATTGTGGAGAATTTGGGTATGAGTTGTTACCTAAGTTTGAGAGGAGGAGAATAGGTTGGTTATAGTTGGCGCGGAATGAAGATCCATTCATTGTCCATAGAGTGTGGTTTGTTGCGTTGCGAGTCAACCCTATGTCGATTACTTGGGTAGTGGTCGGTGTCTGTGCCGCGGGGATGGGAAACCAAGGCTGAGTTGCAGCAAGAGCATCCTACTAAGTGTTAAATTTGCTCATCTATGAGAGGTAGAATACTTACGTTCGAACATTGACTATTTACAGAAGTTGTAAATTCTGGCCAAGGTGTAGTATTGGGCACCTTGGGAATCCCCGTAGAGGACATATTAAGTGCTTCGACTGTATAGTAAGCAATTGCTTTTCCTTCTGGTCCACTTGTAGCAGAACAGCCATTTCCTGCCATTGTCGCACGAATCGTGTAGGCTCCCTTGGCCCCAGCGATGCCTTTAACAAGGACATCGGCACGTTGACCAATTCCGAGAGTAACGACTATGAAGCATAAGCAATGGAACTAGAATTACAAGTGATGTTTTTACTAACCTTTAGTATCGTATGGCTTGATTGGTACAAAGTCATTAGCGATAACCGTCAAATTGTGGCCATCAATGCTGAACTTTTCGACAGACTCGGCGCCAGCATTGATCAAACGCAGGCGGTGGGTTCTACCCGCCGTCAACTTGAAAATGCTGTTTCCAGTATTACTTGTGCATGGTGTGCTATCGCCGGACGCCTTCTTAGCGCAATCGTAAGGGTTTCTTCCATTTATCAAGTTGTTATCCGATAGTGGGACCTATTTTTGTTAACAAGCTGCATTAAAGAGAGTAATGCTTGGTCAACTCACGATCTTGTTTGGATCGGTCCCCATAACGTCTTTCACAATCGAGAAGTACTCGCGATGGTAGTGATCAGTCAACAAGATTGGACCGAGATCTGAAAAATCAATGTTAGCTTCCATCGGAAAACTAAAAATAACCTCGTTTTCGTTGCTTACCAAGATCATATGGTACAGTCTGCGGGCCATGAATAACCATAGGTCCGACCAAACCTCCTGCATATTGGGCAGAGTAATGCGAGTGGTACCAAGAAGTTCCGTAAAGGTCAGCAGTGAAAGTATAAGTGAAACTACCTCCAGGTGGAATCGGGCATTGAGTAACACCCGGAACTCCGTCCATCCATCTAATGCAAGTTAGCATTATCAAGATTGTTTTGACTGACATATCACTTACTGTGCATCCTTTTGCAGAATACCGTGCCACTGATTTTAGAATTAGATTTCTGGTTGAATATTGAAGGTGGAAAAGAAACTAGAAAGAGGGTGAAATATGAAAATCATGTACATGGAGACCAGTCCCTTCTGGAGGACCAGTGATTTGGTTATGAACTGTGACTTGAACGGTATCACCCCTTAACATGGTTAATATTGGTATAGAAATTGGTCGAGGGAGTTTAAATACCAGTTTGCTTCTATGAGTGGTGCAGGAAACTGGTTGTTGATGAGCAGGCTCTCCTTTTCATATCCATCCGGAGATTTCTTGCCTCTCGTGATGGTGAAATCATATCTTCTAATAACACTTGATGAATGTTAGTAAATGAACGACCAATGTTGTTAAGTGTTTTCATAAACATATGAATAAACGAGAAGTGTTTCTAGAACGAACGATCTTTATATGCAATAAAAGACACTCCATTTGATATTACAGAACTCTCGATGAACCTTGGAAACTCAAACAAGAAAGTAATTTGGGATGATGATTTGTATGACTTACCCAGTCGCAGGAGGATCTTGATATGGATTGGTAGTATTAGCAGTTCTGGCACCCCATGGTGCTCCATTTGGGAGAGGCAATGACTGGTCTCTTGCTACACCCAAGAATTGAACCGGAAGATTCGGATAGTCATCTTTGAAAGTTGTTTGTAAGCTTCTTATCATGGAGAATGACCATCTAGTACTTGATAAACTTACTTTGAGCAGCGGTTAAGGTGCCTACCACGAGAGAAATAAGGTAGTGGAGCTTCATCATGAAGAATTCTCAGAAAGAGATCTTTCCAGCTAGTGATTCCAAAGTCTCTGAGTGCTGTCGCTGGCAAGTCGGTGGGTTGAGGAATCAAACAGTTGGAAAAGGCCTCAGATCTTATAGTTTTCAAAAAGTCTTCTCTTGAATAACATGCTTACAGTTCAACAGGCTTCACCATCCCATGTAAGGCTGTTGGGCCGTTCGAGGACCGCCTTGACCGAGGGTTTTCTGCGCATTGTTGTCAAATATAGAACGAAGCGTGATGGAAGCTCATTAGAGAAGGGTGAGCCGTCATTCCAAGTGTGTTCATTGGCTATCCTACCCATAGAAGAAGCAGTGACTCCAGGTGAGGCCCCCTTGTAACATCTAGTGCAATGCTTGATTAGTCCAGGGTTTCGTCAGAGGCACCGAGGCTTGCAGAAAACAATAATACTACATTCAGAGTCATGAATACGTTGTCCCGAAGGTGTGAGAACTAGGAGATCCCAGCAAAAAAAAGGATTTGAGAAATGGATGAGGTCTGCCTCGTACGCTTGCGGGTGGCGTTGACATTCGCTAGATGTCAGCACTGATTAGCTGAGTCGGGACCTTATATCACGTCCAGATGTACCATAGAGCTGATTGGTAGATGGTTCACAGATTTTGTCATATTTCAGATGCTTAGCTGTCTTTACGTATAATTGTAGTACAAGGGTTCAATATGAGTCGGATTTGTGGGGCCATGAATCTGAATCAACCATCACGACTTCTACTGCCAATGTCATAAACTGAACGGACAGAACAGATTCACTTACACGTTGAGTACGGGAAATCTTAGATGTAGAAGTGGTAAAGCACAAAAGATAGCGGGATGAAATTATTCCCAATGCTACCTATAGTCTATCTTTAGACAGACATCTACAAAAACACACATAGATTCGTATGCGAGAACGGCATTGGCGCATATTTAAATTATCTGCATCAACGGGACTCAAGAACATTACCTGTTTTATCCCCAGCTTTCACAGAACCTTGAGCGGGATGTCTCGGTCGGGGCCGTTGCGTGCCCTAAGGGAGGTGAAAAGCTGCGGTTCTACTTGCACGTTGATCACTGATGTCGCTAACATTATGATTTGAGTTTCAAGTATTTTACAAATCTCGAAGCCCATAATTCTTTGTAGATAAGTTGTTTTCAAGCAGCCGAAATACGGTGAACTGGATTATAAGTCTGATAGTATAATCCCAAGAATGATGGCCAGGAGCCTCACGGTATGGTGTGGAGGGCTCGTAATATTGCCCAGCCATCTCATGTAAGTCATACGGGAGGCCAATGCACGAAAGAGGTGTCAAGTCAAGCGGTAATGTGGTATGAGGTGAGATTAGGGCTCGCGTAGTCTTCTCATATGAAAATTCTAGGTAGACATGGGACGAAAATTGGGAAGTGATTGCGAGAGTAGTCTTCCATGTACGCTGCAAAGGAACCATCAGTGAAGTTGGGTCCAAGGGGGTTGCAGGACCCTTGCTGTACTACGGAGAATTCGATAGGGGGTTGCCGTCTACCTAGTGGCGATCATCATCCATGTTGCTTTGCCGGGAATTGGGGTCAAAATCCACAATATAATACTCGTGTTGGTAAATGTGACCAAATCCTGTTGTGGTTTCACAGTTTGTGTGTCAACCAGAGGGCTTTCTTCCTTCTCAAAGTCCAACAGAAAGATACACGCAGTCTCATCTAAATTCAGGCCTATGATTCAGATCTTGTCCCACGAGATCTTGTAGTACCCAAGTTGTGTGTAAGTCAATACAATATGCACGACCATCAATATTACCAAGGGCTACTGCAGCTCGGAAGCGAAAGTACTACCAAATTACAGGTTCCAGATGCTTGGAGTCTGCGGTGAAAGCTGAAAGGTAAGGTAAGTTGGGAGACCTTGGCACTTGCCTTGACATGTAAGCTGTGACATTCAAAGGGATCATGTCTCCTGAAGCTCGAAAGTGCACGCCAATGGCGTAGAGCGCCGAAGCATCAACCCACGTGGCGTGAGACCAAGTAAACCTGCATGAGTACCTTGCAGCCTACGACACTTCACTCTCCCAAGTCGGTGAAGTGCTTATACTCACCATAACCCGTCATGTGAACAGGTCTGGGCCGTAGCTCGATGCCATCGAGAAAGTTGCACCTTCTTATCATGCCGCAACCACCAAGCAACAAATGCTTGCGCGCCACCCACAGTGCACCACATGGTATTCCTGATCCGCCATGCCGTATTTAGAAAACTTGGCGCGATCTGGGACTGTAGGAATAACGAAGGAGTTAGCTTTTCGTTCAGCTGATTCCCCAAATGCACCTACTGTACTGGCGAACCTTGCCCTTGCTTTCAATGCAAAAATTCTGTTCCTGAGAGGAAGCAGAGAAATAAAATCAAATAGCATCAGGTATGATTATATCGCTGACCAGAATGTAAGACTCCGGTTGTAACGGTTAAACGGGCCGAGATCCTTGCTCCCTCGGTGACCATTGGTTACAAAAAACCCGAGACAGACGCGACTGGTAGTCATGCGGGATGAAGCGATTGAAGGCGTTTTATAGAGCGGTAGAACTTGGATTATTGTTATTGCTGTAGTAATTGGACAAGATTATAGCCTCTCCGTGTTAAGCTTATATATTTTTATCTACCTTTATGACTTGCTTGGTTACTTTCTCTTCCCATAAACTACATAAGCTAAGTGCGGAAAGTTCGGTATCTCTAAAATATGACTTCTAGCAGCATGAACTGAGTTGTGTAGCTTGACATGTTTGTGAAAAATACTACTGTTAAGCATAAACGCTTTTCATTCCATCTAAGCTATAAAATTGGCGTCACAATAATTATTATTATCTCGCAGTATAGATGGACAAAGGCATTGAAATCCTTATGAGCGGGCTGAAGAGCATCCTATATTTTCGATTGAAGTGATTCGCCAGTGGGACGAAAAAGCAACCGAAATGTACAACATGATAAATGATTACCGAAGAGCAAAAGAAACCAGGTATTATATACAGATAATTGCTGATCTGAATGTAAAGAACAAATCTTGAAATTACATAGAATTGTATAATTTCTGAGAGCCGTAAAACAAATCTACAGACCATTGATTCAGATCTGAGATTAGTACAAGAAAGAAAAGAAGCAAACTACAAAGAGCCCAGCCAAGAGCAATTGGAAATTAAGGGGTTAGCAAGAAGACGATGACGTTCACATCTCAAGAATAAAAGACGGAACAAAAGCGGTCAGACGAGGACGGTGTAGATTTGGGAAACACAAGTAGTACCTGATCTACGGGTACCAATTATAGAAACCATTTCCAGGTTTCTCGTTCAGCAGCCTACTCTAGGAAACGCCATCCCCGCGACTACCATGAGGTCCTTAGATCAGGCCAACGCGCCGTGATAGAAGGGACGAAAACAGGGTTTGAGGTAGCATCAATATATTGTGTTACATCCCTCCTGACTAATCAGGAACACCAGGGCACAGAAGACACCGTGCATCAGATAAGGGAAGAGTTAACGCGAGAAGCGACGTAGCCCTAGGGTAAAGGTAGCATGCCGATGCCGACGCGAAGGTGTTGGGAAGTTAATATAGAGATGCATCGAAAGTTCGAGGACTAGTTCCTTATATTATGCCAAGATGTTGGACGGAGTACCAAAGCTCTATGGATTTTCCGGATTTTCCGGATTGTAAATTACCAATCTTATATACTCTATCTAGAAATCATACTTAAAGTAGATAGAACGATAGAGCTTCAAAATTTCTGATCAAGCGACTGCAATAGTTCCAGGCGGTTACACGTAGACTATATCTAAGATATCTAAGGGGTGTAGCAGCTTCTTGATCTCACCACATCGTCGGCATATACCGCTCAGTTTGCAACCTTCAACATAACCCATGGAATTTGAGACGGAATACGGGGTATGAAGCTGGTTACTGCTACCATGCATGCAGAAGCTGGTTAGTTTAAGTATTGAAATCTAAAAGGTAGATACGAGCAGTCATCCAACTGTGAATGGGTGTGCTCAGTCGCGTAACCTAAAATGAAATCCATCACTTAAAAGTACCGTACCTAGATGAATGATTATTGTCAGAGTCTGCAGAGAAAACTACTCTACCATGTTACGCACTTCGAAGCTATCTAGCACAAATCTGTAGTCTGCGAAGTGCTACTTACCTAGAGTACCGTGATCATCTCAGTCTCTCAGAGTTTTCCTACCATTCACATTATGATGATATCTGACGTGAGATAACAATCTATTTCCCATTTTACCTATGGATAATTTCGTGTACGTCTTAACATGCTAGGCACGTAAGAGGATTACATATTAAATGCTGTGCACAAGCTCCCTTATAGAACATACTAAATCTCTGCCGTGTTATTTTGGTCTCGCACCCGAGCATAAATATTAGAGTGATGAAAGCAGAAATTTTGTCGCCCAACATTGAATATCACGATGACTGTAGTTATTCACATGTTTTCATCTTTTATGCCTTTCCACTCTCATAATCAGATCGTTTGACGCTGATGAAGAAATGATTTCAAGATGTGGAGCAAGCGCTTGCCATGATCTTCTACACTAAAATATAGGACTAGAGCATGAGCATAGTGAAAACACCCCGTCTGCGAAGAACGACAGTCGAGAAAATTTTCCTTGCTTCCTCTGATGCAGTCCCTAAAACACAATTAAACACTTACAAGACAAAGAGCTAGCTCTTTTTCGACACGTAGATCTACCTTCGTGTCTTTACAATTACTTACAAGATCTGCGCACAATAAGATAAATTTATAAAAGGCAGTACAGGAGGTATGAAATGGAAGAAATGATATAGGAATAGGACGGAATCATGTATTATTCTGGATTGGATCAAGTTTTTTGAGAGCAGCTTCTTAGATTGAACCTTCATAACAGGTGACAGCTTCGCTCCTAGACTGCGGAACTGAATATACATGGAAGCACAGTCGATGGATAAAGATCGTCGAGGCGCATGTGTTCAAATTTTGTAACATATCACAATGTCCAACATGCCAGGCTCAAGGGCTTACCTGTCGGGGAATGAACCGGCTAATTCATCAGAGCCATAATCTCATCTGGCAACGCATATATCTACTCAGTCTCTATTTAGATATGGCATCAGGTGGGTGAACATGAACAGTGAACGGATAAGTAATGAATTGTAGATTAAGAACCATGCTTCTTGGTAATAGGCTATAAAATACTTAATAATTATGCGATCAAGAAGTGTAGCTACAGATAAGTCGCGATCAACGCTCATTACACGGGCCCGTATGTCTTATAAAGTATAGTATGCTCTCATGTCACGTGAATGCTCGCTAATTCCCAGATCGCAACCATCCACAGTCAGTGCGCTTGTTCCAGTAGCGACTGTAATGTATGACCAACCGGCCATACGTAGAAGATCATTACGTAGCAATCGTGAAAGAACTATAGAAAAACAGCTATCTTCTTTCCTATAGCAACTAAGCGAGCCATTCCATGTTTTTACTAAAATTGTGCAAACTAATTTGATATAAACTCACTGTATTATGCTAAAAACCGTTTAATGACCACTCATTTACATCTGTCTCCCGCCATGCAATCAATTTGCCATCAACTCCAAAACAAAACCATGCAAAAAAGCCTCCCATTAAACATTTACATGTCGTTGCCGACTTTAGTCTTCTATTTCCCAGCCCTGTATACGCCCCCCTAGCCCTTCCTTTCTTATGCCAACAGATGCACCCTTATAATGCACACAATGAAAACCGCGAGTATGCGATCAGCTCAAAGAATCTCGTCTCTTTCCACCCATAGATCCGTATCTTCTCGGGCTAAGATGGCAGGTCAGAGGCTGCCAAAGTTCGTGTGGTTCCGTTCCTGTATACCATCCCTCGTCGATCAGAGCCTTCTCCGTACTTACCCAATATTGCTTCTTATCTTTGCTTTTCAGATCAAGATCACCAATACGCGCCTCAATTTTTGCGTTAGGGTCATCTATGTCCTGGAACCGCATGAATACCGTGCAGTCTCGGAGCGTCATGGCAAGGAGAAAGTCTTCCCCATCTACATCTGGGTTTAGAGGGCCTTTCTTGTCTAGAAGTACTTGATAGGCACGAAGACGTTCGAGGAGGGTGTTAGTCTCTAGCCACCTGGTCATGCGCATAAGTGCCGCATGAGTGGGTTGTGGTGGAGAGAGGATTTGACGAGCGGCTATGAGACGATCTCGTTGCGATTTTGAAACGAGGTCCAATGGACAAAGGTTTTTGACAAGAGGTTTGCCGGTTCGAGTTCGCTGAGCGTTGTGTCGAGCAGTAAATGCACATTGGCGACAGCGCTTTGCATTCTTCGGTGCGGAGGGCGACTGGACTAACCATTTAGGCTTGAACTCCACGACAGTATCTGTGATGGTTTGAGGGGTCATGTCTTGAATGAGCAGGCCGTGTTCATCGTCAGCAAGGTAGACACCTCGACGCTTCGACGGACGAAGGTTGATTGAGCATATGGAACCCCTAGTTGGAGGCTCATGTTCATGTACCTCCCACTCCCTCAGCTCCTCATTTAGTTGCTCAATGACATTGCCAGGCCGCAGATCAACAAGAGACTGCTGTACCACTTGATCTGGCTTGAACATGGGAGCAATGAGTCTGAGCCAAGCATCATGAGATACCTCACAAGGCATGGTGGTTGCCAGATTCTTGCGAACTCGGAGTAGCTTGCCTAAAAGGTTACTATTAGCCAGCCGTTTTAACTCGGACTTCTTTCCCAGTAATGAAGCCTGTCATAATAAAACCCCTTGGTCTGGTGATGCAGCAAGGCTGAGGCTGAACACAATAGCTAAATCGCAACTCACTTTCACTTACTCTCACTGGGCTGCAACCATATTGGGGTAAGGTCCAGGTCGGTGGGGAGAGGCTCGTCATCCAGGTATTCATCGATGATGCTTGGCGGAGGGGTGGCATGCTGCATCACAGGAACTTGAATACGATATACTATATTGGCAGCGCCTTCCGCGAGGTAGAAGAAGCGAGTTTCCTTGGGGAGCGCCATGATTGATCTGCGGTCGAAACTGAATGTTGACAGAGTTTAAGTTCTCGCACCGCACCACACTGGTGCGGCGACATTGACCTTGGGTTTTGGAAAGGTGCGAGACTCTGGCTGCTGGAAGTAGTGATAATAGGGATCGCAAATGAGCGCAGGAAGGCTCTGGCCTCGAAGTACAATTATTTGCACGAATTCGATATATGCGATGCGATGCGACAATGCGACGAAGCGATGATGCAGGAAGGGAACAGGAAAGACACAGGGTGGTCTGCCAAGCAAATCAAGCATCACACCAAAATAGGTCTTGGCTGACGAGATTTTCGCTGTGGCTTCTGGTTTCGGTGTTTAGGCACGATAGCGCCGATTTTGGATATTGCTGTCACGTGATGTTTACGGAGAATAAACCGGTTGCTGTGTGATGTTATTGCCATGATTCCGGTACTACCCACACGGTTCATATACGCGGAGAATATGTTGCTTCTTGCTATATAGAAATAAGGAGTGTGCCGCCAGCTGTAGATTAAGATTGAATAAAATGCGCATGATAGTATCACCAGGTTAATCCAGGAACGAAGCCCATCACCGGTCAAGTCACGTGTGAATGACCTTGTCTCGGTTGTGTATTCCCTAATGACGGGATCCCGGCTTCACCCTTCTTCGATGAAATGCTTTCTATCACTCTTAATCACCTCTCAACCTAATACCACACCCCACCTACTACTCTCTCACAGCTACATCTATCACCGTAGCTTACGCCTACAACGCCTCTTTCCTATCACTTGACTCTTGACTGATTCGAGTGACCTGCGCCGCGATTGCAAGCTTTGTCCGTTTTGTCACAAGACAATCAGCAGATTTACACGCGACCATCTTCATCAACAACCGCCAACCCTCCCTCCCTAGACAATACGTTTACAGATTGTCCCACGACTGCGAACATCTAATGCCGTCTCAACATGGCGTTCAACTTCAACTGGTCGCCTTTAACGGCAGATGCGGATTTCTACAAACGAGCGCAAGAGATGCTCACAACTGCTCTCAATAAATCCCCAAAACCTCCGATAATCGTCGACGACATTCTGGTGAATGAGTTGAACCTAGGAAGCGTTCCCCCCGAGCTGGAAATACTAGAGATCGGTGATTTGGCCGAGGATAGGTTTAGAGGGATTTTCAAGATGTGCTATTCTGGCGATGCGTTTTTGACTCTCCAAACCCGAGTCCAGGTACGTTCCGCACAAATCTCTGTGTTCTAAGCATCATACCCCTTTTCGAAGTCTCGGTCACTTTGTAATTTATTTTGCGCAAGGATATGCGTATATTGACTTTCCCCACATTGATTCATGCATCATCTATATCAGAGGCTAATATATCAACATAGGCAAACCCCCTGAATACCTACCTATTCTCGAAACCGTCATTTTGTTCCCCACAGCCTCTTGCAGCCTCGTCAGGGCTCACGATCCCTCTGCAAATCACCCTATCCGAGATCAAGCTATCAGCATTTATAATAGTAGTGTTTTCGCGTCAAAAGGGGTTGACACTTGTTTTCCGGAATGACCCTCTTGAATCACTCAAGGTCTCATCGACATTTGACTCGATACCTTTCGTTCGTGATTATCTTCAAAAGGAAATTGAGATTCAGCTGCGTACACTGATGATGGATGAGTTGCCTGCCATCATTCATCGATTGTCGTTGCGATTGTGGTCCCCAGAACATAGAGCAAAGGAAGATCAAGAATGCGCAGAGCAAGCTGGGAAACCAGAGGATGAAGAAGTACCAATAGATCCTTTTTCGAGTCCACCACAAGATGCGGTGGACGCCCGAGGGAATGTTTTGGATGCCAATGAGATATCGTCTTTGTCTTTAGACGGAGGATCCGAGATCCACTCATTGTTCTCACAAAAGAACCTATTACGACTGGCTGCGCTAAATGATTCGCACCGTACATTGTCACTCTTCACACCATCTATTCGAGACACAGTGTTCAGGGCATGGGCTGGGCCTTCAGAAAGAAACGACTTGGCTACTGGCGCTACCACACCAGTGACGCCAAATTTGATGAGATCTCATTCGACATTGGGCAGCACGACCTATACTTTTGGTAATAGAGATTCAGATGATGGCAGTTTGTCTTCTCGTCCCTCGTTTACTAGCATGCCTTCGACAACCGGTCTCTCCCTTGGATCAGGCCGATCTCGCTCATATGCCAATCGCAAGAAGAAGAACCGTGTTATCAACCTTCGACGATCGCAAACCACGGATGATATCATGTCTGATTCAGGAGATAGCGAGACATCGTCTGCAGTTCCAAGGTCCGAGCCTGCACTTGCATCTCAGCCTATTCTAGAAGAGCCAGAAGACAATATTATCACGCCACCGCGATCACCATCCGGAAGAGTCAGATTCAGGACATCGAGCATTGACCTCGGTGATACTCCACGCAAACTCCGATTGTCCAACAGTCGACCTATGCCAAACTTGTCACCCTCGAACGTACCAGAGGAGGCCATTTTAGATACTACCTCAGTCATTGAAAAGGAAGAACCAGTTCGCCCTGAATACTCCCGTTCATACAGACCTACCTTTCCCAACCTGGACAGGCAGTCCACAACTTCACCAAATATTTTCGAGCAAGCTCCTGCTCTGAACACTGCGCCGGGCATTGTGGAGCAAGCTTGGGTTATGAAGATGGCTGGCGAAATCGCTCGCCGAGTCCACAACGAGAAAGCGTCCAGAGAAGGATTTTGGGACAATAGGGGAAGAGAAGGTAGCCCCCCTCCGGCCTACCAACAAAAAGCTTAACGCTACACAAATTTCTTTTTCTTTGTCTTGCAAATACGGCGTTTAGAAGGAAAGGCCTACCTCCCCTCTTGTGATAACATTCCACAACTTTCTGTCTGTTTATTTTAGCGTTTTTTATTTTCCGGTCTGCTATTAGCTGGCTTGCAACCGAGATTCTTTTTTTGAAAGGGACTAGGGGGGTTTGTATAAAATAAGATTCCTAGACTGGGTCTTTCGAGAGAGAAGCCGGCTACGTGCGAGTCTACGCGATGGTCAGGCAGACAGGCATTTGTCCTTGTTGACACGAGTTTCTTTTGTTAATACGAAAAGTAAGAGGAGCGGTGTCGTATGGAAAATGGAAATGCAGGTGGTAGTAATTGGAAATGTACCAATAGAGTGTCAGCTAATCGAATCACCGGAGCATAAATTCGTTCTTATTTTGAATAATCATAATTGGTCTACAAGTGATAGGTGTTGAGACCCGATGTCTTCTAACCCTGCTATTGCGTATGTTCCCGTTGTAAAGCAAACATGAAATTACTCTTCATCCGCCAGATGTCCCCAGAAGCGAGTTTTTTGAAAGGGGGCTTTAGCGAGGCCGAAACATGACTCTGTAAACGTTCCAACGGCTACTCTAACCAATTGTAACAGAGGAAACTTCAATATGTGCTTCTAGATAACTTATCACACAAACCCAAGCTAATCTTCACATCATCATCATCATCATCATCATCCTCATACATCTGTAACATAGCTTTGTCATTGAGCAACTACATACAAAAGAAATGTGTCTGTGCAATCTTGCCTTGGAATCCTAAATCTTGACATGTTTGATCTCTTACCCTTAACGAAACAATCCACCGTTACGAATGGTTTGGAGTAAGAAAAGCATCTTCATATCACACTTCACGCCTTGAATTTTCTCCGCTCTTCGCCAATTATTATGTACCGCTTCGCCAGTTTCTTGTTTTTATTTGTGAGATCGTCAAGACGATAGGTTTTGGAATGTTAGGCAAAAATATGCCTTCTCATTCGGCTTTCTCGTATATCTTGTGAAAATCTAACGCAATGGACATGGGATGGCATCTCGAATCCTTCTTATAGATTTGGAGAAATGATTGGTTTAAGCGAATACAAGTGTAATTGATGCATTTGCGGAAATTTACTGCTCTCAACATAACAATGAAGGCTTTTTTCACTTTTTGGGTAAGGCTGGGGCGTTTTCTCAAGATCTGCAAGGGAACTCATCGTTGTGGAGAACGAAGTGTACGATTATGAGCTTGGGTTTTGGGGCTTCACGTTGTTCATATAGGAACAATATTCAGGCACAGGGGATTCTGTTGGAAAGAATAACAAAAACACCCGTCAGAGCTCTCTTTTATCAGCATTCGAGAGAGAGGTTTCTTGGTCGCCGAAGCAACTTGAAACACGGCCCTCTCGTCTTGCATTTTAGATATGTTTTCGTCATTCGGGGTCCTGTATCTTTCGTATAGAGCAGAGTGGTTATTGGAATGTGACGGTTGATCAGACTCTGATCAGCAAGGCAAGAGCTTTTCATGATTAGATTACTACACATATCGAGCCTGAGATTGATTCCAACCCGAGCTAGTATGTCAGTTCTTAGTCCGCCGGACCAAGGGACAGAATAGTGCAAATTGAGCTTGAACTAAGTTACTGTGATTGTGACTATGAATTTCTGTTGCAATGCGCCGCCAATGTCCCCAGGATATTTCCCATCCATAACGCCGTATATTCGGTTCCTGTTGAATGATTACAAAGGCTTCACTTGAGCTCTTTCTGCGAGGAGCTGAGCATCAAGCTCTTCTTTCCTCTTTCTAAAATCAAGTCAGTATTTTTGAATTCATGAAGCACCAGGCTGGCGCCAATACTGCTTGCCATCCACTTACTGGAAATCCCCCATCTGGGCTTCGACCTTTTCAAGCGCCGCTTTTAATTTCTTTGACTCTTCTCTTTCGGTTTCCTTACTGAATGGCTGTCCAGGTCGTGTGCTAAAAGGTATTGATGCGGTACGTTCGCCTGTCGATCCGACCATACCACCCCCTAGCAGCTTTGTACCCTTGCCCATACCGCCCTTGCTACCCTTCGATCGATCCATTGGAGTTGTCATGAACTCAAAGAAAGACTCGTAAGGTTCATTCCAGACCATCTCTTCATATCTCCAACTCATCACCTCATTATTGTCCTTCTGTTGTTGCTGTTGCTGCTCATTCCCATAAGGATGTAGGTCGAGGTGGTGGTAGATGGTCTGCGCTTTCTCGTTGGACTCTGGGATGTAGTAAAATTTTATGGTAATTTCGAATTCTCCCCATCCAGTTGCAGACGTCTCAAAGGGTTCGCCAGCGTTGACATTTTCGATAGTCCGTATTGAATTCTGAATACTTTCGTGAAGTTTGAATTGAACCTTCTTCAACCAGTATGTAATATCTGTGTTGTCCACTCCCTTCACAAATACAGTCCATGAGTGTGTATGATCAGCGGGGACATCCGCGGGCCGCGGATTTGACTCATCGAACCTCCTGGCTGTTGTACCGTAGACGAAGGGGCGAAATATCGATGTGCCTTTCATGCGCTTTGAACCAGCTGCAGGTGCCATAGTGTTCAGAGAGGTCTGGCTTCGCTAGTAGGTTTGTTACTGGTAGAAAAGATGTTAGGGAGACTCCTTTACAACAATGCGATCCAATAAAGAAGAGGTGGGAGTCTTACTGCTTGTCCCTTTTGTGATTGAAATAGATCTTCTATCTGTATTTGCTCTTGTCCTTGCCTCTGCATGTAGTGCTTGACGCTGCGTATTCGTATGGTTTTGTAGGTTGTTGGGAAGAAGCAGCCTTGTCGCAACGCGAACTTAATTGCACACATGTTTTAAGCTTTGAGCGGCCGGAGCTAGCAATGCACAGTGGTCAATGCACCAAATCCCTGACGACATCAACATCAGCAAAAACACCTTTCATAGCTTACTCCAAGATCATTTTATTTGTTCAAGCTAGCATACAAGTCACCTCGGATTGCAAGAATCCGTCAAAATCTTGACTTCCTTACAGTTTGATAGCCTGGAATAATTGGAGACCGCATTGGCATTTACGCACGCAGTAAGCCACGCGAAAATAAAGAGGAAAGCCTCCGTAAGCCATCCTCGGGTCAAAAGTACAAAGCTCAAAACCCTCGGGCTTGACTTCCAGCTTCAAGCTTCCAGCATTTCAGTTGCAACTTTAATAAACTATGACAACTACACCAGCGAAGAGACTGGTGGTTTGCGGAGGCAATGGCTTCTTGGGATCTCGGATATGTAAATCAGCAGTTGCTCGAGGCTGGGAGGTGACGTCCATAAGGTACTTCTATTAAACCCCCTGTTCCTCTCACCCCAAATCACGGATCTTCGAGGCCACAATTTGGCTGGAAGGTCCAAGCTACAAGATATACACGCTGACGATCCCCAGTCGCTCAGGAGAACCCCAGTGGAACAATGTAACATCCTCATCCTCACCTCCATCATGGGCCCACAAAGTAACCTGGGAGCGCGCCGATATCCTCAAGCCGCATACCTATTCTCCGCACCTCAAAGCCGCGGACTACGTTGTACACAGTATGGGCATCCTACTCGAGGCCGATTACAAAGGCGTTCTTCAAGGCAAAGAATCTCCCATTGCTGGTCTCTCCAGAGCTTTCTCCGCTAAGAAGGGAGGAAGTCAAAACCCACTTACGCGAAAGCGCGACGAGGAATTAAAACCTCAAGAAAAGGATGGGCAATTCACCTACGAGTTTATGAACCGAGACTCGGCGGTCGCTTTAGCAAAGGAGGCTGCTGCGGAAAAGGTCAACACGTTTCTCTATATATCTGCTGCGGGAGGTGCTCCAGTTCTACCATCGCGGTATATTGTGTCGAAAAGGGAGGCCGAATCGATTATCTCGTCGGAATTCCCGCTTATGCGATCGATCTTTATCAGATCGCCATTCCTTTATGACAGTTCGAGGGCTTTCACTGTACCTATGGCAGCAGCGACTGCTTTGGGAGCTGGATTCAATACTGTCACTGGAGGCGTCTTTGGAGGATTTTTGGGAGCTGCAGGTGCAAAGCCACTGAAAGCAGATGTGGTAGCGGATGCTGTTGTCGAAGCTTTGAGCGATGATTCGTGCAAGGGACCGGTAGAAATTAAAGAGATCGAACAATTGGCGGAAAGGGGTTGGAGGAAAGGAATGGCTTGATTTGAGGATAAACCCTTTTAATTGACCATAGAGTAACTTGACTTTTGTCAGCTCTTTACATACTGCATTATATCAGCTTACTCTACACAATCTACTACCACCACTTTTTAATGCTATAAAATACCCCAGCCATGCTTATAGTAGTTTTCATCCACGCAAACATGTTTTTTCATGTAACAGCCAGACACCAACATCACTTCGTCACTTCAGCATGGATTCCTCGCGACCAGAAGTGCGTCATTTTAACAGTAATTAAACATACGTGATAAAGTTCCAACAGTATCACTGGTTAGCTTAGGCCTAGGGAATAGAATACAGTATTATAGAACTGCTATTCAAGCTCTGCGGCTCGGATTTAAGAAGAATAGGTGCTCCTTGACATCTTTCGCCTCTCTTTTTTGTACAGTAGGATGATGAACAAGCAGTCTAGTAGTGTCGCTTGCGAGGGAAAAGAAGACAGCTCACCTTCTTGATTTTTTTGGAGCAACTATTTAATGAGTTGGAGAGTGATACAAAAGCATGGCGTGAGCTTTTAAAACTCAACTTGGAACGACACTGATCAAATATGGGTATAATTGAGGTTCTATTACTACAAAACCATCCTAACGAAGACGCGCATTCAGAGAGCCGTGCCACGCTCGAAACTATCTCTAATCTCAGCGGTGTACTTGTTGTAGAACCGGTTCAACTTCTGGTTGAACTGTTTGTTCTTGTCGTTGATGTATGTGACATCGCCATCCTCAGCTGCTCCGAGCCTCTCACGTCTCTTCTTCAGACGTGCATCTTCTGCCTGTTGCAAGTCCTTTACCATCCGCTCAACAGCGTCTTTTGGTGGTCTATGCTCAACAAATCCAGTAGAGTCTGCTGTAGTATAGAACGTGCCATCCTTATCCACAGCAACAAGTTCTCCGTCATCCGTTTCCACAATCTCTAGGCCTCCGCTAGCTGCTGCCTTCTCGATGGCCTTCATTTTCTCCTTCTCGTATCCTTCTAAGTCTACTTTGAGGTTTCCTAGTTGGCGTTTATAAACCTTCCTACTATCCTGCCTATAATCCTGAAAAGCTTGGTCGTCACGATGGCCTTCCTTTTTCTTAATCCGCTTATCCCATCTCTCGCTCTCATCGATTGTCCAATCCCAGGCCCTCTTCCGCTCGAAGTCTTCGCCCGCAGCCTCTGCATCTGCCTTCATAAGATTATGTGAAGCCACGGCTGATTTGCGATTTAGGGAGGTTAGAAGATTGGGATCTGTGGCTAGACGTTGTGATTCCCGGGACGCCTCTTTCAAATTTATCTGTGCACCGGTCTTCGCGCGCTCTTTAAGAGCCTTGAAGCGCTCTGCTCGCTCCATCGCCTTTATGGCGGCGTCAGTTTGTATTGTAGAGGAGGATGCATTTTCGGTGGGAGGGGTCGAGGTGTCTATATCGGCCTCTGGCTCTTTAGTTGCGTGCGTCTTGCGCTTTTTTGCTGGTGGCATATTGTAAGGTACAGGTAATAGATATGATAGAGTGATTTAGGTACGGAGGGAGCTTGTTGACAAGTAAAGTGCTGTGTATTTTTCTGGAGAATTGGAGATCAGATGGGGGATAACACCAGGCGGAGACACGCTAGGCTAAACACGAGCTAGTGAAACCTTAAATTCTACAGCCTTGCATGTGTATTGATATTAACGACATTGCACTTTATCTAGAAGACTTCAAAACGGATGTTCGTATCTAGGACGTTGTAAGTACGCTTTCTGTACAACACATTGCAAAAGCTAACTAAACCCAAGCTGTTGGGAATGCCAGAGCCAGTAGCATGAGGAGAAACAAAGCAGAAATCTGCCTTCTCCGTCAGCTGGCTTCGAAGCCTCGTTTCCCCAATGTCTCCAACAGAGGTTATTGGAAACGTTCCTCCGACTCACATCGTGTCTGGCGTCGCTCTACCCAACTGTGGCTGGGGGACAAGCAGACACGAAAGGCAGAGCCTTATATCCTCCCGCGACTGATATTGGATCTTGACGCCCACGACAGCCCATATGTAAAGAAATTAGAGGATTTGACTCCAGAAGAGACAATCAACATCATAAAGGGTTCTAATAGAACTTCGAAATCTGAACATGCTTCTAATGTGAGGAGTATTGGATACCCTAGAGAGGTAGAGCAGAACCGTGGTAGTACCGGAAAAGCGGGTATCGCAACCCAAATGGGAAACCATGCACCAGCTAAGAAAGCTGCCGACACTCTTAATAGCTTTCGTATGACAATATCTCCAATTGATCTATTACTTTATGCTTTCAGAGGATATCCAACAGATTTGCGTAAGGAAAAGCGCTTCCAGTTCCCAAATATCTCGAGACTACTCGATGCTCATAATGTTACTCCAATTGACAACGCGGGAGTTGGTATAAGAAGTCTCATATATGACTTTGGGAAAGATGGAGAGAAGAGTCTGAAAATTTCCCAATTCACAACTGAGCGAGAGCACACGATTTCATTAGCATTGTCAACTTGCCGAGATTGGTACAGTTTTCGCAAATCTGTTTTCATGCTTGCCTCTACAGTGGCTGGTCGTAAATACCTTAGTCGTAGAGGTGGCATTGTTGTTCAATACTTGAAACAAAATGTTCGAAAAGACTTACTTTCGGGTTCATCAACTCACATAAGTCTCGAGGAAGCACTGAGATTTATAAATCATGTCACTGTGAACATGATGTCAAATGGCGCAAATATAGGGTACAGACTTTGTAATGCAGGCATTTTTTTTTCAGCTGAATGCGCATCTCTCCCCGCCTTGAAAAAGTATCTTCAGATCGCTGTCGATAACAATTACAAGACAGATAGCAGAACCAGAGCGGGACTTCGATCAATTTGTCGGGCTGTTACCTCTCCAGTTGATTTACAACCGAGAAGACATCATTTTGAGGAGAATTTCGAAGAAAACCAGAAATTTCTTACTGGCTGGAAGACAGATTATGGGGCCAAGTCCGGCGATGAGAAGCAGAATTGTTTTGCGGATTTCTTCTCCAAGCCTTATTTCAACGACATGGAAAGTTTCTACCTCTATTACAACTATATCTTGGGACTCGCAACAATAGGATGGAAAGAATCACTGCATCGTGAATTCCTTCGGTTGGAAAGCTACAATCTGCGCATGTTTTCAGCAAGCATGAAAGGTCTGTTATTTGCGACAGCCTATGTCATCGCAAAAGATTCGAGCAAAGCACTTACTTTCCTCGAAAAGTGTCCGTCACCACTAGACAGAGGTGGCTCAATAACGAATGATGACATGATCAATACAAGGGACGATGACCTAACGAATGACCAAAACCTAGGTAGTGATACGGCATCTGGAGAGCAGGAACCTGTCATTGCTAAATTACATCAAGACCATCCTCCCAAAGCTATGATTAATATTATGCTACCAATTTTCTATAAACTTCACGGGGCTCCGCTGGAGAACTCATTGATGAAAGAACTCCCGGCTGTTTTCCCGCAGGAACCAAAGGAAGCCTTGGCTATAATTGAAAAATTGTTCAATATTGACTCGATAGGCGCAAGCTCGCCTCTGGCTCCCCCAGAAGCCGCGCAAAGTATTGATGAAGAAATTAAATAGGAAGTGGGAGAAGATAGACGGAGAGGTGGTTTGGTTTATCAATGTAGAAGGAATCGTCAGAAGGGATGGTGCGAGAGAGCATTGTAATATAGAAGCTCTTCAGTACGTTGCGGTACAAGATGGAAAAGTTTTCTCGGAGGATGACTGCTAAGTAATCAAGACCAAAATCCGGCACGATGAGAAGGAAGATGTGAACGGCCGTGAACGTGTCCAAAGGGGCTATAACATATTGTATAGTAATGTACTATTGGGGTATATGATCAATACTATTCTAAGTCTACGCAAGTTCAAGGCTGCACTTTATTTGGTCGTGTTGCGTCGTGTTGAAGTTGGAGGCGCTTCCCTCTCTTATGATATTTGTTGGCTGGTGAGCAAGAGCGGTGGAAGTAAATCTAGTATCTAACAAACAGATAGCGGGTGCGAGCCATGCCAAGCAAGGTCTTCCTATATCTCTTGCAAAGTCATATGCAGTCAGGCTATAATCAAATATTTATGCTTTATTCATTGGTATCATATAAGGTATTGTGGTCATATATACAACACGCCCGGCTTCGGATCCTCCACCTCTAAGCTTGTGAAACAGCAATGCGGCCTGCCGTTCTCATCACCTCCCACGACGGCTCCCCATTTCACAGCCTTTAAATGGGCATCCACATCGCCCTTCGGTCTCTGACACGCCGCTGCAATCGCCAAGCTGTTATTTCCCACCAAAACCCCTCCGTGAAGCTTCCGCGCACCATTGATCATCATGGTAAGCACCATGACCGAGCCAAAAGTCACGCTTAGTAGAATGGCAAGGGGAGAGTACCCGATCACCATGTAGGAGAGGGGCTCGGTTGCGCCATAAGTGTCGAGGACAGCCGTCCGTGCCACAAAAAGAGATTGGGATATCAGCCAGTGGAGGATAGATGATGCGGCTGCGAGAGGGAGTCCATAGGTCCATGGTAACGATAACCAGTATGTACTTCTTTGGAGGCCGACCGGATCCGTGGTCCGAAGTGTTTTACGGTGTGTGGTGAATCGAGACCACTCATGGGCCGAAACCATGCTGGTATAAACGGTATTGTAGGCAAAGTAAAGACACGAGACAATGACTTGTGGTATATTGGCCACAGCTACCATTTGAATGAGGACATCGTTTGAAGTAAAATCGGATGAGGTAGGAGTATCCACTGTCGCGACGTTAAGCACGGCATTCTCGTTGTAGTCGCCGAATTCAAGGGAGAAAGGATCTTCGCTCGCGCTGCGGACGTCTTCTATTCCAGCTTTAAGGAGGAGGCTAGAGATCACAATAGCAATGCTGCACAGGGTGATAGTAATAAACCAACGGAGAACTGTTGGAGCGCTCCACCAGCGCTTTGTTCTTGGGCTAGCCCAACGGACCGAATCGGACGAGATTTTCCTGAAATTCCTAGCAGCACGGCGCTCCAAAAAGGGGTGCGGAGCCATGGTATCGGGGCTTCTAATTGTCAGCCTTTGCTCAATGATAAATTAATATGATATAAGATTGGAATTTAAGAGATTAGGCATCCTTAGATATATATCCAATAAAGACGTATCATGGAGTACAGCTTGAAAAATTTCTCTATTGGGAATTAAGACTTACTACTCGAGGAAAGAGGCTATTCCATCGCCAATTGTAGCTAGAACTGGGGCGTGGGATGACCAAAGGAAGTAAAATATCACTCCAAATTTAGTGAGATTTGCCATTAGTACACAGAGCATGATAATTAGACTGTATTGTAGTTGACAAGTTCCACCGAGACTAAATCAATTAGAATTTAGAGCTTTGGAGTAGACTATGGACCTGACTCACGTTGTTTCTTGGCTAAGACAGTAATCTATTGGATATTCTTGACCAGTCTTCAACCTCCACGGGTTTTCTGGTGAGTGTTCGACGCTTCCGAGATTCCAGTTTGCATTGGCGGTTTTGGAGAGCTTTTCCCAATCACATACATACTTATTTGCGTTGAGATGAGCAGCGTTGCAAACCCAGTTATTGCCGGTATAGTTCGAGACGAACATCTCATACCGAAAATCCATGAGGATCGTGGCATTTGTATTGAGCGGCTGGGCCTTGGTTACGGCCAGGAGATTTGCGCGGTGCTTCATTTTGGAATTTCCGGGACCGTAAGCTTTGATGCACTCCTCATTACTAAGGCGTTGAAGTTTTCCCTCTGTTGCATTGTGCAAAAGGTCGTTGGCAATTTGACATGTGTCGTGGGAATACCAGTACCAGTCACTGCCGTAGTTGACAGGAGCTGAATTTGTTGCATTGTTATACGCAGTGGAGTTACTTTGGTTGACCCCACTTGCCGTAGAATTTCTCACACCAGCAGGGCGAGAGCTTCGCTCGGGCACAGCATCGACATGCAGGGGCCTATTTGAGTATCTGGGCTTATAAAGGCTGGAGTCGAACACTACGCTTGCGTTCTGACTACAATCAACAGTAGGGCGTCGTAAAAATTCAGGTGTTACGACATATACTTGATAGTCCAGTTGTTGTTTAGTTATAAAGACTGCGGAGTTCCATCTGCTATTGTTAGAAAAGCCCTAAAATCAAAGAACAGAACCCGAGAGCTTCGAGCACTAGCTTCCTGAGCTTTTTCGAATCGCTACTGGTCTGAACTGGACTTACAAAAAGTGTAGCGGTATTGTAGATATAACCAGAGCTCCAAACAACGCCTTTTTCTTCCAACTAGTAAGATTTCGGAGGCTCGGTATGCCAATATCAACAAACTTTCCTTTTGAGTGCGCAGTATCAACTTCTTTCCTGGTTGGTGAGCTCAAACACTGCATCGTATAATTGCTCGAACCTAGTAAGAGGGTACCCATAACATTTATTGCAACGTGTATTCCCAAACCAGCCGATTTGATCTTCGAACATTCATCTTCATAGATCGTACCAATATTTGTTCCACTCTTCGATACAGCAGCAGCCCAAATTGTAAAGCATAAATTAACCATCAGCACGGATCCCGCAGCGACGACTGCCAGCAGGACACCTCCCCTCCATCCGCTGAATTTTCTTCCGACATAGTTTCGTTCTAGATACGCGTTTTCGTTTGTGAAGTTCTCGGGACGAAGGGTGCCAGATCGCGTTATCCACCGCTTTGCTTGTGCCACCTTCTCAGTAACTTCGTTTCCAGTCAATGTGCCAAACGTCGTAGCCCTTGTTTGTAAAAACTTCAATGGTCTACTTTGAATTAGCAAACATATAGCCAAGTGAGTTCAATCGAACCAACCTAACGTTTACTTCGGGCTCCTTGTCACCAAGTTCCGATTCTGTCTGCCATCCGGAGTGGTATGATGGTGGATATGAGGCAGTTGGCGATCCATTGGCGTTGCCAACTCCTAGATAACTATTTCCTCGCTCCATCTTAACTTGTAAAATATCCAGAGCATAGATCAGGTGTTTGAATGTGACACCATGCCCTCAGTTTCACCACACAAAAATGTATAGCATAGATCAATTGCAACGCATCTTATGAAGTCAAGATGTCCAAACTGAAAGGCAGAATCGGTGCCTGCATCCACGGTTGAGAAGGAATTTTGGATCTACAAGCTCCCCCTTGGCCATATTTGCAATGGCTGATTGTCGCGTATGCATTTTAAAGCGTCAAAGGCTTGTGAGTAGCCTATAAGCACTCATCCACAGTCCAATAGTGGGGTGAGGGCATGATTTTTACGTTGTTTCGATGGTAGTCATTGAGGCTGAGCAAATCTGTGCCGCAAACTTTATTCTTCCGCGTATACGAGGTAGGCAGGTCGGTCGTTATCGGTAGGTGATAACCATTGCGGGTCACCTGATTAGTTATGTTGTTTGGGAGGGGCATGGGGAAAAGTAGCTGAATACTGCGCTAGTGTTTCAAATCATGATTCTACCACGTTCGTACATATATTTGACGAACATGATCATCATTAAACAAGTAGTTACATCATAAGGAATATTACCAACTAACAATAAGTTATGCCAGCTCGATCGAAACTCAAGATTGGTATTGGTAACATGTCTGTCATGATAATACCCAACAAGCGAGTAGATCTATTAGAAATGTTTCCCACTTTCAAAGACTTGATACTTCTACCTTCGATTACATACCAGCGATAGATGCTACCTGGATAGTTTCTTAACCAAGGATCATTATTGATCGAGTGCTTTCCTTGGGAATCAACTCGTCACAACGGTTGCAGGGCATGGTAATAACACATACATATTTGAAGCTAGCCATAGGCGAACAACCCACACATACTTATAGAATATAACTTCAATGATGACAGATAATGTTTGTTTCACATGTGCGGCGCTTGCAACTTCGTGATATCATAACTGTTGAAATACAGATCTCACGGTTCAGGCTATCATTTCTCGATTCTCGGCACTGGCACGGCACGTCCGCCGTTCGGGAATCTGCATGCAATAGTTACAATTCATCATTATCTGACAGGTCGATTCGAGCACTACATAGCGTGGGGTGAGCAATCGGAACCAGAAGTTACACGAATCATTTCGTGGATAATTTCGTGTCAGGTTTCATGCTCTTGTATTGTGCTGATATACTTAGGTATGCCATATAAATGGAAACAATCAATACACTCAACGGAAAGTCAGGATACTTGGATTAGATTAAGTTAGAGTTTTTGAGGAACGCTTGTCATTCAAAACCTTGTTTCAGGAATCTAGTCCAGCGCAGTATTCCAGCCGGCATATTATGCTGAGTGCCGTTCACTTTTACTAGTGCAATTTGCGACTTCGTGGTTTATTATCATCCATCAAACCAACAGATGTTACACAAGACAAATCGTGTTCTATACGTGGCACATGTCAACATCCAAAGGACATGTATTGTTCAATTGGCTCCGGGCTTGAGCCGCAATCTCAGACTATCTGCACCCTATCATTGAATCCTGGGTACATGTGTCGAAACCTCTTATGTGTCGCCACATGTCCTCTATCTGAAGCAAGTTTGACATTTCGTAGCGATTGGGTGGCCTATTGATTTTCGATTCTGACGGAAGGAGTGTCTTTATTACAGCTTCATGAAGCTATCGCTGCACTTGCTAGCGATTGAGTATTTTTTGCACGCTTAACCCGAAACAAAAGCCTCGTAGATATACTGTAAACGCAAAAGCACGTGTGGAGGTTCTTGGGGTCATAGGTCTCTGCCGCGCTGCTCTGGAGAGTACCTCCCCGCTGGGAATCGGTTTGGTAAGGCCCATAGACACGGAGCAGATGACATGTTGCATGATGCAAGATCCGGGGTAGTGCATAAAGCTGGTGTGAATAAAACATGCAACTCAGAACATTCACCTTCCTATCGTCTGGGAGTACATGTGCCGCTTTAAGCTACCATTATGAGAGGCCCAAAAGCTCACTTAGAAGGTATTGAGTCGATTGACTTTAAGCTTACCAAGAATCTGGAAGTTGAATATAGTTCGAGTAACAGACATCTGTGGGTTCTTCGACCTATAAAGTAGGCTACTTGAGTCTTTTCTTGTAAAAAGTTCTCGGATAAGCCAGTCTCGAAGATCAGCCGCTACAGGATCAATCAATGCTCTCATGGAGGCGAGGCCAGGTACAGCTACATGGGCTGCACTTATGCCTAACACATGACTTTTGATGCACTTCTTCGGGCAGTTTAGAAGGTAACTCTATACTATTCGTTATGATTGACTCACAGCTGTAAAGGTTATTTCACAACTCGCTTTACAACTGACCAGAAGATATGGCATTTGCTAGTAGGATCAATTTCATACTTGATGGCTATCACACTCTGATTCGCTCCTTCGCTTCTAGGCCTTTCTATCTCCCTTTTTGTGACTAACATCATTCTTTTATGGCGGTTCGTGTGACTTGGGCATATCCAGGGAAGGCGTATCAATATGGTAGTATGGTGTGTGCTGCCGTGGACTCGGGGCTGATTTCAGAGTTACCAAGCTCTGGGTACGACGTCCGTCATTCAAATTCCGCATTCCATCATCCAGATGGATGTCTTTGTTGTTCAATCTTCGCGATGGTTGCCATTCTCTTACTCCTGATCGGAGGCTAGTATTCACTTGCGAGGCGTGCCCCGCCGAATGCAATTGTCGATTGACTGGTGTAGCCACTTCATCTAATTCCCAATACGCAATGACAAGCTGTGACCAATTTGATGGGACTGGATTTATTTCACGCTTGAGCTGGTCCACGAGGATATTAACTTCGTGATGCGAAAGAAGGAGTGTTTGAAGGAGCCATTGATTGATTTGATCTCGCCTGGTTCTGAAGTCCACTAATAGCTCAGGATACCGACTGATGCTACGCGAAGAAGTGTCGGGTAGTGATATTTTTCTACCGACTAGGTCGGTTTTGGTCCACGTATCAAGAGTTTGATCAATCTCCCCAACTCCGGAGTCCGCGTCCCAATTTGAGGGATCTTTTTCAGCTTCATCAGACTCAAAAGAGTGGTCATGAATTCCGGAGAGCAGTATTTCTTGACTCGGCTCTTGATTTATGCTAGCCAAGAAAGGCTCAGTGGCCGCCAATGGCATCGCAAATCTAGGCAACTGAATTCGACCAGTTCCCGTTGGTTGTAAACCCTCACTTTCGGATTCAGACTCGGAAATCGACGAATCAACACTCGAGTCGCTGCTGGATGGAGTGGATAAATTGTCCGTAGCTTGAAGTTCATCATGAAAGACATCGTTCAACTTCTCTTCGGCTTTTTGCAGCTTCCATATCTCGCCTTCCAACCGTTGTTCTGCTCGTACACCTTGTTCCTCTAATGGTCCTAATTCGTTCCGCGCCACTTGACACTCCCCTGCGAGTTTAAATAGCTCGCTAAATTCCGCGAGCCTCTCTTGGGCAACTAATCGTTGAAGCTCTTTCATGAATACTGCATCTCGAGTCCAGACGTCGCGTCGTTTGAATCCGGCTTCTCGTCTCTTCTCTCGTGCATCAATTTGAGCCTCCATTGCTAGCTTTTGCAACCTAATCACCTCTTTCAAGGACCGTACCATGCCTAATTGATCGCTGTATTCTTGCGGAGACATAGCCCAGACCAAATTCGGTTGCGGGCCGCCAGTAGTCTTTCGGTTTTTGGTACCAATCATGTCACTTTCTGGATTGGAAATGATTTTGCTACATTTGCAGTATTTGCTTTTTTTTCGAGAGTATGAGGCTCTGCCAAAGTTAATTGGATAGACCTCGGAGGTTGCACATTCCCTCGTGGCAATTAGTAACTCGTCGCGACGTGTCAATACATTTTCTTCACACCTTTGAGCTCTCTACGTAACTATCGAAACGAATGTCAGCAATGCTTCGATATGTCGGACCTAGCATTCTAATACTCACCTGCTAGGCTACATATTGGCTTCTGGCCTTCCATTTGTTGCATTTCGCAAGATTAAAAGTGTCATCATCAGACAGCGTAATCTGTGGTGTGTCAGTTAAAGGTAGGTTGAGTACCACGTATTCTGCTACCCCGATCCAATGGTCGTGGGTATGATTGAAGGAGCAAACACGAGGGACATGGCTTGTTATAGGTACATTACCCTAAGCTCAATGCCGGTGTTGTGCCGTGGTGTAAACCATCACAGCCATATTGACCGCTGACGTCCGCAGGCATAAAGCGGCGGTGTTGGCAGAGTCGGCTCTGGCTGCAGAACAGATGATCAATGGTCACCCCGAAAACCAGCTGAGGTAGCATTCACTGCTTATCGTGTCTCTCGCCCGCAGGGGTTGAGGAGCCCAATGATGCTTTTTCGTTGCACCAGACTCGACAAGTTGC